>VAOZ01159498.1_pt1 | contig 37803 bp, 54 predicted proteins | sample 3394041 | NCBI WGS metagenome assembly VAOZ01 (sample SAMN08290431, study PRJNA428436) | hydrothermal vent metagenome | isolation source: Deep-sea hydrothermal vent chimney | place: Indian Ocean: Southwest Indian Ridge
CACATAGATTACCCCATATAGATTACCCCACATAGATTACACCCACATAGATTGCACCCATGCAACACTAGGTCTTATCTTATGTATAGAGTATTGATTAGTATATATACATAAACACACACATGCATAGCCTCTTACTTTGCTTTATCGCGGGAAATTATTTTAATCTTGTCTGATGCTGTCACCGGCTCAGGCTTATAGAATTGAACATGATCATGTTCAGGTGTTGCAATCACAGAATAAATCACATGCACGTTTAAAGTATACACTATGTATAGCACCAGCATTATGCATCAATACCTATCTCTAATAATCGCTGTTTAACTTGTTTTATCTCTTGCTTAATGTCTTTACGCGAACGATTTTGTGCAGCGCTTGTATCAAGTTTATTTTTGCCAGCATACTCAATTAAACACATTGCACATTTTGCGCGTACAGCCTCGCCAGTCTCTTCACTCGCTGTCATTTTATACAGCACACTGTAACCCAATGTTGCGCCATCAATGATGCGCTCATTTAATCCGCGCTCTATTTTATATTGTAGTCGCTTATGTATTTGTTGCGCTCGCGCTCTGCTTACGTTGCAGTCTTCACCCGCTAATTCTGCTGCTTTACGTAACGCACCCACCTTTGAACTCGGATTGTCTAAATAACAATCAATGTATAGCTCATCAATTGTACCCGCGCTCATACGCCTCGGTATCGGGTTTATAATTATCTCATTATCTTGCTGTTGATCAATTGTATAGCTCATTTTACTACCTTTTGTCAGTCTGTTACTTATTATGCTTGTGTATTTAATACACTTACGCTATTATTACTACATCAACTAACTACAGAGAAAACATTATGAACTTCACAGACACAGTAAAAAAACTAGATAACGATGAATGGGTTGAGACCACGACCACTATCTATAACCAAATAACACTGGGGTTTGGATGTCACACATTAATAAAATTAGTAACACCTGGCCGTTTATTTATTAAATGGAAATAACAGTTTAAGGGGCTGGTAAACCGGCCCTTTATGCGGTTAATTTTTAACTGAACAAACGAGGTTACACAATGAACGACTCAGCAACAGCATTTTTAATTGTACTAGGTATTGTTATTTTTTTAGGCGGACTAAGTAACTTTTTAGACGCGCAAAAAGATAAACCTAAAGCCCCTAAGCCAGCCAAAGCAGTTAAGCCTTCTACCGAAACAAGTGCAAGAATGACGGTATTAAAAGTAATCGGTGTACTTTTTGGTTTAAGTTTTTTGCTCGCAGTTGCTGGGCATTACTTGCATTTTGATGCGGCCGAAGCATTCAGCACTATTTTTTCTTATGCGATGGTTGCGATTGTTGGCGCATTCATTGGCCCTATCATTATTAAAATACTCTCTAACAAATACAACTAAAGGTTACACCCATGAATGATAAACAATTTGAACTCGAGCTCGAAAAGTTCAGAACCGACAGGGAGAAAATGACAGAACAACGCGAACAATGGAAGCAAGATTTTAATTTAAGAAACGAACAATGGAAAAAAGACTTTGATTTAAAATATAAACACTGGTTTTTTCAGCGCGGTATCTGGATTTTATCACTCGTTGTTGCTGTAACTGCAATTATCACAAAATACTTATTAACTTAAAGGCCATACACATGAGCGAAACAGATAAAGATTTGAACAACATAAAAGATGAGTCAGCACTTATTCAAGATTAAATCAACATATTAGAATATAACAAGCTGGTTAATAAATATGAAGCACTACAAAATCCAGATAAAACTAGGTGCAACATTTGCTTTTTACAGGGGCTAATCATAGGGATAGCGGGTAGCTTTATTATTGCCAGCTTTATCAATCTATCATCAAAGGTAACCTAATGAACATACATAAAAACAACATAGAGTTTATCAAACTCAAAGACAAGCACGGGTTTAGCATTGCATCACTTGCAAAGTTCTTAGGCTGTAGCATTGACACAATTAAATCGTACACTTCGTCACCCGATACCACCCGATATACGGTCACACCTGACGATAGGTTGACTATGCTCAAGTACAAGTTAGCAGATAAGCGCCTGAAACATTAGACTAAACCATAAATAAAAAAGCCCCCATTAGTTCTACTTACTAATAGGGGCTTTCCAACAACAGAGGTTACTATTACCAATCACAATAACAGCATAGAGATAATAGGTCATAATTATTGCATTGTACAAACTTATACAACTATTTTTTGATTTATTTTAGATTGTTTTTAATTTGGTGTAACGTGCTTTGTTCCGAGTACTCCAAAATCTCTAACAATCGCCTATATTTACTCTTCCAGACACGACACCAACACGACGGACTAATATTTAAATACATTGCTCTGTTTTTATCTTTATACAGCTTATTCCCCGTGTACTCAATAATTGCCAGGTGTATCAATAGCGGCATTTTCTCAAGTTTCCATTTATTCACCGTTGCTTCATTATTTATTCTTTTCGCAAGCATCTTAAGCAGTGGCCCAAAACATGACTTATCATTGTTGTGCTTAATGTTTATCAATGCATACCCTAACTCACCGGTTTGATTGCATGCGTGCGCTATATCTATCCCCGTTAGCCCTCCCACACCGCCTAATCTTATTGGCCTACAGCTTTGTGGTGCTAACAACCCAATAGCTTCACTCATAATATTAACCCCTTTGTACGCGCTGAATTTTCAGACCGCCAGCACTCAACAAATAACAATGCTGTAATGCGTCGGTTACGTATTAACTCAAAATCATAAACTGACTCGCGGTGTTTTTTACACCAATCAAAATATGCCTTGGTGGTATAAGCATCTGCTTTTTTATTACCAATGGCTTTATGTTTTGACTCTATTTGTTCCATACTTAACACCGTGCTTTTTTGGTCTTCCACCCCAATCATATACGATTTAGCCGCCGCCAATGGCTCATCGGTTGTTGCCAAAAAATCCAGACAAGCATCACGCTTTTCAAAACTTATCATTGAGTTGTATCCCTTCTAACGTCCTGCTTGCGTCCGTCCATTTTTTGCGCTCGTAAGCTTCAAACGCTCTCATTAAACATTGCCCTAAACCTTGGCTGTATTGGTGCTCAAACGTACAAATAAGCTCTTTATTAATGCGTAGCTCATACAAACAAAGCCTGTCAAATGGGGTACCTTCAACTCTTACGATAGCTATCATTTTTATAGTCTCCGTGTATCCCGTCAATCAATGCCAGCGCATCGTCAATTGCTTTATTGTATGAGCCACTGCCAAACGCACCGGTTCTTACTTTTTTCAGTCCCATTAACCCCATTCGCATAGTCTCGTAACAAACGTCGTTATCTTCTGCCTCCCGTGATAACTCAGTTAATGCATACAACACACCTTTAAGTGTTGAGTTTTGCACCACGCTTAAGGACTGTAATTCTTTTATAATTGCTTTATTAGATTTCTTCATTTAAGTCACTCCGAATTAGTCCACTGCACCGATAATCAAAAAAATTACTCAGTCGCTCACCCACCCCCCTAAATGATTCATACACTTCTGTTTTTTTCTCAAAGTCTTGCTCGCTTTCGTCATCGAACATTAAAATATAACCGTTACCCACTTGTTTCACTGTTACTTCTCGACTCACTTTGTTTTCTCCGCTGGATTTCGGTTTTTAAATGGTTCCGGGCTTGGTTGCGCTCATCTTCAGTCAAGCTGTCCGTATAATGTTTTAGGTTTTCATCATCTGCAAAATACATTTGTGCAACACGCGCATTAATATAGCCTTGGATATGTTTCCAGCGTGCCTCTAACCCGGTTGTCGCTTTATACCAGCTCATAAATACCCCACTAAATGCAGCACACCGTCATCACCCATCGCCCTCTCCCTTAAGAGTCGCTCATATTCAAATTTATAGTGTATATATAGCTCTTCCTTGTCATGTTTTGTTAACTTGCAAATTTCGTTATGCTTTTCAATCAACATGTCCACAACATACGGCCCCAAAAAATCACGCGCCCAATCCGCCCCTAATACCGGGTTACCCCTGAACCACTCATGACACGTAAAGCAGTGGGCCACCGCATTTTCAGGCATGTGTTTGGTGCGTACATGGCGGCGTGAAAAGATATGGCTACAATGCAAATACTTGCGCCTCGCATCTTCTGGAAAATACCGGCCACATTTGCAGCACGTCCAGTTATACCGCTCACGTACGCATAGCGAAAATATAACGTCCTGCTTGGTGCGCGTTATCTTCATTTAGTCGCGGTAAATTCTAGGCACAAGACTGTAGCGGGCCACTCTTTTTCCTGACTTTAGCCGCACGGTTTCAGTTAAAATCACATACCCCCTTTTCCTTAAGTCATTGATGCGAGCCGCCAGCCGAAAACAATTAAATAATACTTGTGCCTTCATGGCGTCAATTTTATTTCCTTTGTTTAAGTACGCTAAAATTTGCTTACACTGTCCGAATGATTCAGTCATTTTTATTTCTCCCCATCATTTTATCAAGTGCCTCACGGCCCACCGATTTATCAACGTTTACGGATTGCTTAGGGGCGTATGATTTGTACGACTTACCCCCTCGTTTTTCAGCATCTTTTGTTTTCACTTCCTTTTCATCTTGGTTTTCTGTGCGGCGTTTTATCCAGCCTTGAAACGCTTGATTAAACCCGCGCGTGTTACGTTTAACCTCGTTATTAAGGTGCCACGCCCTGAACAAGACAAGTTCTATATCTATCATACGAGGTGTTAATTTATACTCACTACAAAGCTCCATTGTTATTTGATTAGGCTGCCAATCCTTTTCTAAATCCCGCTTGGGTTCAGCCTTTTTTCTCATCACTGGAAATCCAAATAGTGAATTTTTTCATCTTTAACCAGCGCTAACCTAAAGCCCGTTTTTTTATTCACTAAGTATTTATCCAGCACCCAAAATACACGCCGCATGCCTTCCGAACGAGGTCGGTTAAGTTGCTCACAAAACCGGTCTAATACGCTTAACGACCGGCCCCCTACATCACATCTATATATTTCTGTTGTCATTTAATCCCAGCCTTGCGCTTTTTTGGTTTTGGCAGGAAGATCACTAGGTATGGCCTCTTTTAATCGGTTAAATATTTCAAACGCCCTAGCGTGCTTTGCTGATCCGTTATTTTTATCAGGGTGCAAGCAAGAAACAATGACTTTGTATTCTGCTTTAGTCATTACAGTGTTAACTGTTGACTGCATAAAAATAAATCGCTCGCGCTCTATTTTTGCTTCCTTTTCGGCCTTTTTTAAATTAAACCGGGCTGTTGCTAGACGCTTATCAACCTCAATACTTACTTGATTTTCAAAATCATCTTGCATGCTGGTCATAAGCTTAAGTAAGTGCTTGGTTATAAGTTTTTTTATTTTGTTTGTTGTGTTTTTTGGCAAGGCATCCGATACATCAGCGACGACAGAATCAACTTGTTGACTTAAGCCGTCCACCTCAAGTTTTGCAGGCTCTACCGGCTCACCGTTATTTTGAACCTGTTTAATTTGGTTACGCAAATAGGCGGCTGTCCATTGCTCCTTTTCGGCTTGCGTTAATAATAATGTACGCTCTTTGTCTTCTAGTTTTGCTGTGCAAGCAACCGCATATATAGTGAAATTTAAGCTACGTGCTCGAGCACGTTGAGGTATTTTTTCACAAGTAACCGCATATTTTTGGGCTGTTTCGTAGCTTATCCCCACCTCTTTGCAGGCGTCTTTTTTATCTTCTGGTGGTATTTGGTTTAGCCAATCCCCTATGGCCCATTGCAGGCTTTTTTCAACACCGCCTAATGCACAACCTACTTTGAATAGCTCATCTTTTGAAAATACTTTAGGAAAACAAATGCCTGTTTCTGTGATTATGTCCGGGTAATTCATGGTGTAGCCTCTTTTTGTTGTTTTAAAATAGAGCGCCCAATAATGTAGGCGCTCATATATGAGCTAATTATGACTGGTACTCTATGCCTGTCATGATTCGCCCTTTTTTCATGATAATGCCCTGCCGTTTCATTACTCTTTGGAAGCCTGCCCATAAATCGTGTTCTTTTATGTCATAAGTAACCATCAGCTTCGCCAGACTGCCCCCTGTCTGCTGGTCGTTCTCTAGTATTACTGCTACTGCTTTTCCTTTATCCCATTCATTCGAGCCAGACTGACTAAACCCCGTTAATATGTCCCCTACCTTGTCCGCCGTATTTTTAATAAGGGGTAAAAGCATGGCGTCTACAGCTTTGTTTTTAGACATTGGGGCCGCGTCAGTAAGTGCCAGCGCTAGGCTAAATTTTTTTTTATACATATTTTCAATACCTTTGTCGTTTTAGTTAAGGCTTAAGTCTTATGTCTTATGTCTTAAGTCATGTCATGCGCATATCCAGAAGTGTGTACAAATCCCAAAGACAGACTTTAAAAAGCCCGCTCTGAAATATGCCAAGCCCATAGAGCCATCGTTTAGCACATCCACTGATTCAGGCATCCTCGCCTCTTATATCTTCTAGCACGACCACGTTCAGTGGTTAATCCCTATAGTCGTACTTATTTTTACGTTTGCCGAACTGAGAACACCCTGTCAGACCGATAAACAAACAACTCAACAACGGTTCGTTGTATGAGGCTTTAAAAATTCTCTACCTGCTGTGTATGGCACTAAGTTTTCACGCCCAATATCAGGCATGAAGTGTCTGATCATGTCTTTATAACTGCAACACCCATTAGTCGCTTCACTCATTACCAGCATTAACATCGGTTGGGGACGGCCCCGTGTTGGCTTCATTTCGGTGTAGTGACTAGGCAGTGGAAACTCAATAGGAATAATCCACATAGACCTTACTGTCCCGCGATGGCGGCCTATACGGGTCGCAAAATCTCTTTTCCCTTGGGCGGTTTGTTTTGAATACCATCGCTGAAATTTAGTATCCGCATGCTTGGGTAATTCGTTCATGTCTTTATTCGCTCGCCTTGGTTTCATAGAGTAGAACACCTTGTTCTTAATTTAGCAAACACTTTTAATAAATAAATTAAAACAATTGCGTAAAGTGTTCATTTTTTATGGACATTTACAGTTCATCGTTTATGATCATTCGATGTCAAAAGTAAAACAAGACCTATGGCACGAACCCGAACATGACTATGAACTTCAAACGGTGAAAAATATGAATGTATCTGAAATCTCTAATTTCAAATTCTTAAAAAAAGACGACGTAATGCCTGACGTGCTTTTGACTATTAAGTGTGTCGAAAAAGTGAACGTCGCAAAAGACAACGAGAAACCCGAATTCAAGGCGGCCATATATTTTAATGAAGTGGAAAAACCGATGGTGCTTAATCAAACCAACGGTAACCGGGCGGCGGTGTTTTTAGGTAGCACTGAGACCAATGACTGGCTGGGTAAAAAAGTGGTGGTGTTCTATGATCCCTTGGTTGAGTATTCCGGGAAGATTACCGGCGGTATTCGTTTACGTGCGCCTAAAAACCAAGACGCCGCGCCAACACAAGCCGCTGCTGCACAAAAAGCCCCTGCCCCTGCTGGGATAGAGCCAGACGATATTCCTTTTTAAATGAAAATCGCCTCTGAAGCAGGCCATTGGTATGACAGGGCAGGCAAGCCTTGTTATACCTTGATTGGCAAAAACGGCAAGCTACGCAATACCACGCTACGTGACGCCCGGAAGGAAGGCTTTGTGCCGTCTGTAACTGAGATTCTAAAAGTCTTGGCTAAACCGGGGTTGGAACGATGGAAGCTTGAACAAGTTAAACTTGCGGCCCTCACTCTGCCAAAAATTGACGGGGAATCGCTGGATGAATTTTCATCTCGCATTGATATAGATGCCACTGAACAAATGGTTCAAGCCCGTGACTTGGGTACATCCATACATACTGAAATAGAACACTATTTTAACAATGAGGAAGTCGAGCAACACGAGGTGATTGTGTGTGCACTGGATGACGTACTTAAAAAGGAATTTGGCAATCAATCATGGTGTCCCGAAAAATCATTTGCCTCACCATATGGGTTTGGTGGCAAGGTGGATTTGTTTTCTAAAGACTGGGTAGTTGACTACAAAACAAAGGATTTTGGCCCGGATGACATGAAGAAAAAATTCACCTATGACGAACATGTTTTGCAGGTAAGCGCTTATAGGCTAGGCTTAGGATTGAGTAATGCAGGCATTGCTAATGTCTTTATTTCTCGAAACCATCCGGGGTTAATCAAAGTTGAAAAACATAAGGTCTCTAAGCAATCGCAATTTCTCGCGCTGGTGAATTATTGGCAGGCGGCAAAAGATTTTGATTGCAAGTTTTGACACTTGTTTTATTTAATGCAACACTGCGCCTCTAACAATAAAAAAGAGGCGCATTACTTATGGCTGCAAAACTCCCCGAATGGCAGGCCGCACTAAATAAATTCAACAAAAATAAATCCACTGATCCGCTTTTTATTACTACCCTGCTTACGCCGAAAGACGCAGATCACTTACTTGAAGATAATGAGCATAACCGCGGTATTACTGAAAGATTAGTGGCGCGTTACCTGTATTTTATGCAAGAGGGATCATGGGGACTCAATGGAGAGACAATAAAAATATGCCCTGACGGCGTATTGATTGACGGCCAACATCGACTAAGGGCATTGCAGCAATTTGGCCAACCGGTAAAAATGTCAGTGGCGCTTGGCATTGAGTTTAAGTTGTTTGATGTAACGGACACGGGTAAATCACGCGGCCCCGCCGATATTCTTAAAATTGCGGGGTATAAAAATGCAACCAGCAATGCCGCCGCAATCAATACGCTAATACGCTATAAAAAAAGCGAGACCTTTGTTCGCCCCTCCGACATTTCCCCCCAAGATATTTTGCATAACATTGAGCGGTATCCCCATATTACTTATTTTGTAAAGCCGTCTAGTCGCTACTACACCATTATCAGTAATAGCGTAGTGCAATTTTTTATGTATGTTTTTATGACTATTGACGAGGAGAAATCATACGATTTTTTTAGCAAGCTACTAACCGGCGTCAATCTTAGATCAACGTCACCGGTTTTAATGTTGCGCAATCTCCATATGTCCATGAGGGCCAAGCGACTAAAAATGGAGCGCCGTCATGTATACGCCAGCGTTATATTGGCATGGAATGCGTTTTATGAAGGCACTAAAGTAGAGACCGTCAAATGGAGCGCCAATGGTTTTCCTATGATTTCAGGGATTGACCGGAAAAAACTCTTCAAAAAATATTCAGGATTTGGCAAAAATACGACGTACGATTAAAAAAAAGCCTCTACTTCTTAAGCTAAAGTGTTCTATAATATAAAACTGCTATAGATGTAACGAGGCAATGTATGCGAACGATTGAACAACGCCGATTTGATAATTTACAGTTATTAATGGTCGGCAATAAAAAGACGCAAAAAGCCCTGAGTCAAGAAATTGGCATAGGCCGAAGCAATTTTTCAACAATTATCAATGGGGGCGCAAACATAAGCGGATCATATGCACGGAAGATAGAAGCAGGCTTTAAAAAGCCGTTCGGCTGGATGGATGAGGATCATATTGCTAATACTGACATCCAGTATAATTATGATGTTGTACAAATTATCTTTACACGAATACAAGATTCAGGCGACCTGTATAGCCTATTTGAATCTTTTGATGCAGACGGCAAGGCCACCCTTTTTGACCAGCTTTATATTTTGTTTGACGACCCAGTGGCTCGTGACCTTGCTCCCTCTACGCTCTTTAATATATTGGGAATAAAACAAAATGATAAAGTCCCCGACAAGAGAGACCATGATAGACCGGCGAACACTCACGTGGAGTAAGTTGGCCTCACTAAAAGCGATGATGAATAGACGTCATGTGATTCATCGGCACACCGTGCCAAAAGATAATATTAAGAAAATGATCAGCCGTTAAGACGAAAGCCCTATTCTGTAGGGCTTTTTTTTGCCTGCGTTTTAATGTGTCTTAATTTTCAAAACATTGTGTTGCCATTATATGGAACACCGCCTATCATGTTGTTTAATAATAAAAAACAATAAAGGGTATAATTATGTTATTAACGCTTAAAGATGTAGCTGTAGAACTTCAATGCTCACACGAGACAGTCCGGCAACTGGTTAAGAACGGGTATATCAAGAGCATATGGCTAAATCAGCGTGCCGCTCGGGTACATCCAGACAGCCTTAATGAATACATTCAATCAAAACTACAGGAAGCAAAATTATGTCAATCCACAAACACGGTAAAGACGGGAAGCAATGGCGGGTACGTATCAAATGTAATGCAACCGGAAAAACCCACTCTCGCGTGCTTGATAGAGGCACCTCAAAAACACAAGCAAAAGCGCTTGAAGTAGAATTTCATCAAAGCATGAACGCGAAACCCGACCCGAACGCCATACCTTCCATATTAAAATTAGTAGAAGACTGGTTGAGCGGTCACGTGCAAACACTCGTTAAACCCAAAGGGTACGAATCACATGCAAGGCAAATACTGCCGTTTATTATTGATCAAAAATTTGAGAATATAGTCGATGTTGCAGAGAATATAATTCAAGACGGTATCGAACGAGGTCACAAGCCATCAACCATTAATCACCGCACTAATGTTTTAAGATATATCGCCAGCAAATGCGCCGACAACCCAAAATACAATACGATTAATTACAGTCGCCGGATACGAAAATTGAAACTCAAAAAAGGGCGCGAATTGTATTTAACAGAAGGCGAGCTTTGGGATATTTACGAGCACGTTTTAGAGGAGAATACAGAGGTGGCCGAACTAATGGTATTCGCCGCATTTACGGGTGTTCGTAAAACTGAATTAAGAGCGCTTACAAGGCACAGCTTCAGCACAAGACTTAACAAAAAAACAGGTCTAGAAGAAACCAGAATGGTAGTAAAAGAAACCAAAGAGGGGACACCAAGGTCGGCAACATTAAGTTATTTTGCCGAGCAAGCCTACCTTAATATGCAAGAAGGTTTCAAAATAAAACTAGGGGATACCGGAATTTATGGGCCATTTAAAAGGGGTTTAAAAAAATCCAACGCCGTAAAAAACAGGCCCGAACTACTTGATTTTCAATGGCACGATTTGCGCCATACGTTCGCCTCTTTTCTCGCACAAGGCGGCGCGTCATTAATTGCTATTCAATACGCAATGGGTCATAAAACAATGCAATCAACACAACGTTACTCTCATTTATGTGAAGATAATTATCAACAGAACATAGATATTTTAGATAAAAATAAAAACAAAAACCTAAGACAGCGCGCAAAAATGAAGCTCATTACTGATTAGTTTATTTTATCACTCCCGCCAAATTAACCCCTTAATTGGGGTTTTTTTTGGCCCTCTCTTTATGAATCCATGACACCTTTGTGACACCTTTTTATTTTTCTATATGGAATATAGCGACTTTTACCCCTTTTTTATGCCCTAATAGCCGCATTCTAGCGCTATATTGAAGCAATCAACGGACTGTTAATTCGTTTGTCGTAGGTTCGAGTCCTACTCAGGGAGCCATATAAAACAAGGACTTACAGGTAAAAATGGATTTTTTAAGATTTTCCGTGACACCTTTTATGACACCTTTTTTTAAATGACACCAAACCATTTGAAAAAGGGGTCGCCGTGCCCATAAAATAAACTTATAGGCATGGAGGCGTTAAACCCGTTTACCTGCCGCTTTTCTAGGTGTGCTTGACATAGCACAGCTTCCTGTTTGAAGCGGTAGGTTTTTTTACATACAATCATCAGGACAATAAGTATCGCCTTTATTGTCTTTACCCGTCGCGGGATCATATTTCATCCCTTTATCACGCAAATTCTGCCCCGTGATCCCGCGATTAACCGGATCATCATATACGCCATTCCCAATCTCGCCGCTTACGTCTTCATAATCCATATCATGCATACTGCTATATTCGCCGCCCATTTTTTTCATCATATTATCTTTCATGGTCTCACCCTCTTGGTTAAAGATTAATGTCAATACTATCATCCAGTGACCTTAAAATAGTTACGTCGTTGTCCTCGCCATTGATCACCACCACCGTACACGCCACCAAAAGTGATACCGCTAGCATGAATAAGAATCTCATGTGATTTTAGGCTGGCACATTATTAATGCCGGTTAAGTATTTGACGATCAATGTATCAAGCAATACCAGCTCTGCCTCGGTTAAACCTTCCCCGATTCCCCAGGCATTGACGCGCTCCGAATCAATCGAATGAACATAAGTGCCTTGGTCGTTAATACCCCCTGCATATATGGTATTGGTTTTAGGCGTTCCCGCTGTTGAGCTGCTGGTCAATGGTGCAGATACGCCGTTATAAACTAATGCGCCTGAAGATGGGCCGTTACGCGTCACCGCAAAAAATCCTCGGTTGTTTGTAATTGCTAGCGTGTCATTGGGCGTGCCGTGGCCTAGCCTGTAATCAGCGGTTGCGTCATTCGTCCACCCGAGATACGCATCATTATCACTCCCATCACTCGCGCCCATTGTGCCTAGATTGCCAGAATTGGGCTGATTAACAAAACGCCGGTAAATAAATAGCGTCATATTATCGTCACTAAAGCGCGTGCTACCCGTATCACGGACATTGGTATCTATATACCTATCAACACCTACTAGTAGCCCGCATAAGAAACCACCACTTGCACCATAAGACGGAGAACCCACTGTATTAGAATCTGCAAACCCTTTAATACCTAGCACGGCATCCACTGCGTTCAAGTGATTCACGCTTATTTCATCAAACTTGGCATAAAGCCCTGTGGATAATAAATTATCAAATAGCCGCGCTAGATTTGACTCGAATGTTTCGACGCCGCGCTTATCTGTTAAGCGATTCACATGTGTAACATAAGCGGTTTCTGGAATTGCTAAAAGTCGCGAGGCAACATAAACATCTATCGCGGCATTTAAATCAATCAATTGCGCTTGCGTTAGCGATGCACCCGCGCCCCATGCTAGTACCATTTCTGTACCGATAGAAGAAGCAAACGTGCCATCTGTTATTACGCCGCCTACCACAAGGGGCTTAGCGCTAGGCGCACCCCCGGTTGATGCATCACTATGCACATCCGAATCATTATCGCGAATAGTGAAAGCCGCCGAAGGGCCAACACGAGATACACCAATAAATTTATTGCGTTCTGTGGTCACATGCACAAGCGGGGTGCCTGTATCGCCAGCACTAAAAGTAGATAGCGTATTACTATCAATAGCCAACACTAGCGCATTATTCCCACCATCTCGGGAACCCATTGAACCCTGTGAACCCGCCGCATTATCCGACCTATCAGAACGATACATAAACGCAGACATATCGTCATCAGCCATGCCTGTGCCCGCAGGTAGATTTTTGGAAATCCCTGTATCAATAAATCTGTCCTGCAAATCATCGCCGCAAAAAAAGCCCAACGTTTGATCAAAGGCGCACTCGTTTATATTGAGCGAATCAACCACCCCTTTAAGTCCTAGCAAGCTATCAGCCGCGCTGGTATGGAACACACACAAGTCGGTCAATTGATCCCAGATACCTTTTAAAATCAGCTCATCAAATAAGGTGGTGAGGTGAGTTAAGAGAGTAGGGTCTGACTTATCAACAACCCGCGCCCAATGTGCATCAATGGGCGAAGTGGTTGGATTAATAATGCCGCCACTCTCCCAAAATTCATTTTCCATGTCGTTGCGCGAACCGCTCCCGCCCGCCGCCACCAAATACTCAAACCACGCATCACTTAAGCTGGGTAATGTTGCGCCATTCAATAACAGCGCGGCAAGCACCGCGTCATTATTTTGGTTTTTCGTTGGGTCTTCAGCTTGCGCCCATTGCAGTTGCATGTCTTGATTCGTGCCCGTAAAGCCCTGCGCCCTGAGTGAATCAAATCGACTATCTTGAATTGCCATCTTAGAATCCCCTTGCTGCTGCATAAGCGTCTAAAGCCGCTTCTAGTGCGGTTAATTGGGCAGTCGTTAAACCGCCACCGATCCCCCAACCAATATGGTTTTCTGTACCGGTCGTTCCAACCGCCGCTGATACACCCCCTTGTGCAACTCCACCCACAAAAATAGATGTCGCAAAATCAAAGGTGCCTGCACCTGTTGCGGTGTCCAATGAAGTAGTTACGCCATCGCGTATAAACTCGGCCTCTGTAGACCCGGGGCCGGTTCGCGTTACGCCATAAAACCCAAATGAGCTAACTTGCGCCTGATTAGTGCTGTCATTAAAACCTGACTTCATTTGAACAATAGTGCCGACATTGCTAGAGTCATATATTATTAATGTGGATGGAATATTGTCTTTATTACCCATCAATTGATAGCCTGCAAAATTACCGCCCGGCCCGCTAATAAAGTAATCAAATGCCGACATACTATCAACTGAATACTGAGGCGTTAACGTCTGAGTGATTACCGTATCAATCCATGTCCCCGTACCTGCTGACGCTGCCGCGGTTGTTGTAAACCCGGTCGCCACATTAAAGGTCGGTTCATTACCCACAGGCAATACACTATCCTGAAACCCTTTAAGCCCTAGCAGGCTATCGGCCATTCCGGTATGAATAACACAAAGGTCATCCAATAAATCATAAACACCATTCGCTATAAGCGTGGTAAACAACGCTTTTAAATCAGCTTCTAATGTTGGGTCGCTCTTATCAACTACACGCGCCCAATGTGTATCAAACTCGGGTGAGTCCGACACACCCCTAGCCGTTGTATAGGTTTTGATAATATCGCGCAATGCTTCAGATTGTGCTTGATTCAAGCCACCACCAAATCCCCATGCCACCATGTCTGACGTATAAAACTCGGTCATAAGTGGTGAGCCGTCCGTGTCTGCCGTAGCCCCTACTAGCATAGTAAAGGCATTAGGAGTAGCTCCGTTCGATGTTGCTACAGCGGTTTGAAAATCATCCTCGACTAAAAAATTAATAACGGTGCCGCTTTCACGAGAGCCTAAATAAAGCCCGGACGCATTAAAGGTGGCCCCTGCAAGATCGCCTTCATCAATAAATTGTGAAAGGTCTGAGTTTTCAAATATTTGGATAAAGGCAGATTCACCCTCTCCCGACAACACACCGCCAATTGAGCCTCGAATAACAACAGTGGCACCTGATGAAAAATCAGGGCTAAGTATTTGATAAAACATCATACGGCTATCGGTTGTGAAATTGGTTGAACCGTTATCTATAATGCCGGAATCAATCCAGTTAGTGAGATTAGGGTTAGGGTCTTCAAAATCTTCTGTTGTACCCAGTCGATAACCGCGCTGAGCATTCCAATTTGGAACCGGCCCCGCATGCACTGAATCTTGAAACCCTTTAATACCCAGTAAACTGTCTGCCGCATTACAATGAATAATGCATAAATCATCTATTAAATCCCACAAACCACTGTTTAAAAGCGCTGCAAACAAGGTGCGCAAATCGGTTTCAATCGTCGGACATGTTTTGTCAGTGACCCGTGCCCAATGCGCATCAAATTCCGGCGTAGCAGGGGGTAATGATGCCACGCGCTCCCATGCATATACCGCAAGGTAGGGCGGTAAGTTTGCACCCGCTGGATTACTCCCCGCATTATCCGTGGTGCCCGTAGGCGTTCCCGAGGATACCGGCAGCGCTTTATGTTCAGGCGCTCGCATGGTGCGAGTTGTGCCGGATGGCCCTAGATCAGAACCAATACCATATCCGGTATCCTCGCCTGAACTGTGCGCAATGGTAAACATTTGTAAATCATGTTCATGAGTGCCCAATGGGTCACCTGTAAACGTGTGCGTATGCGCAGATACAACCGCATCAGCATTACCGCCCGTGCTGCCCGCTGGAAAATTCACCCCTTGTGAAATTAACATTTGCCCCTCTGGTAATTGTATCCAAATGGTATTGGGGTATAAAATATTTGGGTCGATGCTGGCATCTCTAAAATATAAAACGCTGGTAACTGGATGCATTAAATCAATTAAATCAGCGACAGAAAACCCGCTATCCAATGAGTTTTTAAATGCATCGAACATCATTAAATTATTAAGGGTAACCGCGTTAACAGGCTTTAATACTGCATTAGGGCTTTCATTTGTGCCGGGAATCGCGACCACGCCACCCGCACCATCAAACGCTAAGTATTTAGAATTTCGATTAGCGACATCAGGTAAAATTGGGTTTGCATTATCGCCCACCGGAAATCGTAATGAGCGCAATACCGATGCATTTCCTTCTTGAATTAACATCGTTAATTTATCTAGCGCGCCCTCATGCGTCTCAGCGGGGAACGGGTCAAACGGTTGGTAATCAACCAATTGCGTTAAATCCAATACTCTAAATAAAACAACAATAGCAGGCAATACGAGCGGTGTATTTAAAGTAACCGTGCCACCCAATGAAGAGCCTAGCCCCGTCATTGTAAATTCGCTTTGTGCCACCGCTACATTATCCAGCGTGATATTCATGTCTGTTTTTTCATCGACACGGAAGTTATAGGCAAATAAACTCTGCCCAGCTAACCCGGCGTACGTTATATCACTTGATGTTGTCAATACTGTCATAAGTCACCTATAATTCTACCGGTTGAAATAAGAAGCCACGGTCCTCATCTTTTTGAAGACGGGCCTCACGCTTATGTAATTTATTAATATAATTAGGGTCTGATAATTGACTTATGGTTTGAAAAACATAACGATCAAATAATAATTTTGAATACCATAATTGAGTGGGTAAATTATTTCTAACTTCATTCGTGAAATCCACCCCGTAGACTTGTAACATTTTTTTAAAGGCATCTGCATCCCCATCAAGCGCCGCAACAAACGCTTTTTGTGTTGGCGCAAGTATTAATTTTTTAATAATAGATTCTAAAGAGGAGGCGCTTGGCCCGGCAATCGTTGCTGCCATGCTAGAACCAAACCGGCTTTGGTCTTTAAAAATAAAGTCGGCAAAAATACCCGCACCCCCGCCTTGCATCATCGCCGCCACCCATGTTGCTCTATCGTTTAAATTCATTGGCTCCTTGCCTGCAACCAATTGCTTGATTTGTACCGCCACTAACCCCATCGCCGTCAATGTCACAAACGTTCCCGCTAAATAGGCCGCGCCCCCGACTGCACCAAACTGTTTTGCATACTCGATATGCGTCAATAAGACTGACACGCTAAAGGATTTAAACTGCCCCCCTGACTTGAACCCCTCGCCCGCCACCGTGCCGCTTTTTGTGCCTTGACGCATAATCGCCTGCGCCTCAACATCTGGAGCGGGGATAGCGCGAAACGCTAACACGTCCATCATGTTACTGACTTTCATTTGCAGGTCATCAGACAATATACGGGTGTCCAATAATTTAGCGCCGTTAATGACCTGTTTTTTAGACTTCGCCATTGCGCCCCAATCCGCTTCATCAATCCCGGACTCTTTAAGCATGCGCAAATTACCCGAACTTAAATCCTTCCATTTTAAATTTTCAACATTCGCTAAATGCGTGAGGGCGGATATTTGAATGGAGGCGCGCCCGGCTTCCGTCATTTTATTTAACCCGGTTAACCGAATAAAACGGTCGGGCACTTTAGAAAATTTTCCCCATGCGGATAACGCATCATTCTCACCGTACCGGGATAAGCCACTGGCCACATCCATCACATAATCTGAGTTAAGCCCAAGCTGTAATAAATACTGCCGCTCTACTTTACCCTCACCCGCCATCTGCTTTAAAAAGTTCATGGTGTTTTTCATAATAGGCAAGCCGTTTATGCCAGCCGTTACCGCCATCGTGCCTTGGTCACCGATTGCAGAGATAGACGCGCCACCTAATTTAAAGGTGTTCACTGCACGAATTGTTTCAGCCACGCGCTGTATCTTTGTGTTCGGCCCCACAGACTCACCGGTTAAAATTTGCATAGCATTTTCAGCACGGCCTAATAAACGGTCTATAGCTTTCGGGTCGGCGCGCGCTTTACCCATCGCATAATTAAAGGCGGCTTGTGGGTTGGGGCCGAATTGTTTTATCAGCGCGGTGTCATTCGCCAGCCCTTTAATGTGTGACAACATGGCAGAATAAATATTATCTTCACCGTATTTTTTTTGATAATTAAGATAGGACTCGCCACTCTTAAAGCGCAAAAAACGCTGGCGGTTTTGAATACCCACTGATGTTCTATTGCCTTGCGCTACCGCTGTGTCCCAGTCCATTTTAGAGTTACCATTGGTAACAATAGAGTCATACATTTTATCAAGAAACGGGCGCACCTCTTCAGGCGACATAAAAGACTTGCCCGTATATTTATTTTCCATCCCCGCTAAATCCAATACTCCGGGAGCCAGCAATTCATCAACCCATTGCGCCTTGGGGGCTTTGCGAATACGAAAACTATTATGCGATTGTGGCAAATTCCATTGTGAATCTTTTTTAATATCCCCTCCTAATTTGTTATGCAGTACGCGCAAGTCTTCATTGGCTTTAATAAATGATTTTGCAAACGCGCCCGCTTCAACGTCCCCGGTAGCCTCGCCAAAAACCTCCTTTACTATGTTAAGCCTTAACGCATCATCCACTTCCCATAGACTGCTGGTTTTAGGCATGAGCTTTTCCATCATGTCAGACATGGTGGCATGCGCTTGTTTCTCGTAATGGTTACTCATCAAATCAACCGATATAATCCCCGACGTGCCCGATTTATCAAACCCCAGTAATGCTAATATCCCATGCGCTTTTCCGTTGCCGTGACTGTTGATTTTTTTCATTATGCTATCCACCGCTAGCATTTGTATCTTGGCTTTACGCACTTTATCCTTGACGCCTTCTTGCGCTTTTATCATGGCCTCTTTAAATTGCACGTCCGTTAATTCATCGCCCCCCGACAAGTTGCGAATCTCCGCCTCACTAAAACCGTTTTTAATCATGCAGTCACGTAAACTCAAAACGGCGCGCCTCCACCCAGCAAGCAAACATCAAGTTGTTCCATTTTTTTATCCGCGTTTTCAATTTGTTTAATAGCGTTTCCCACATCCCCTTTAGTGGCTACACCCACCTCATCAAACCCAAACATACCAAACTCATGATTCTCAGGGTCAAGGTCTTTTAGCGTAAGGTCATTCATATATAAATCATCCAATAAGGCATCGGTATAATCCATATCCAATTGCGCATCATCAATCACCGGCTCCAAGTCTTCCTTGGCCACGGGCGGCGATTGGTATTCGTTGGCTTTTTTTTCAGCCGCGTCTATTTTCTCAAAATGTTCTTTGGCGTTCACGTTGGGGTCGGTTGATTTTAATTCCCTTTCTATGTGACCCACAAAGCCGTCACCCTCTTTATCAATCACGGTATCTTTGGAGGCTTTTCTTACATCACTTAATATATCCGCCACCTCTTTTGCATTAAGTGATTCGACGCCTTCGGTTTTTATCTTCTCTCTTAAGGCGTCGTTTTTTGCAATCGTTTCTTGCTGCTTTACCGCTTGTGCTTGTTCATCCGCAAACCGGCCCTTGGTTCTTGCGCCACTGGCAATGCCTGTGATACCCCCAGACAAAACCCCCACCGATACCACGTTCAGCAAGGCGTCACCCCACGTCATATCCTCGCCTATCTGCTCATGCCAATTAAATAATACAGGCTGGATACCGACCTCAACCGCCATATTGGTAGCACCACTAATCCCCGCCACCCGTGCCGCCCGGCCCAACCGGGTTGTTGCTTGCGACAAGGTATATGCTGCGCGCCCAATGTAGTACGCCTCTAACGGAATAGCCGCAAGATTTGCAGGTTCAAGCCCGTACCCCACAAATCCGCCTAATATTTCACCTGCAAAACCTGCCCCTGATTGGCGCGAAAAAACATCTTGTGCCAATGCGGTACGCTCCTTAACGGCATCACGCATTTGATCATGAAGTTCTTGGTCGCTCTCTATAGACAGCCCTTTGCTTTTTGCATACTTTGCCATTGCATTATAATTTGGGCGAAAAGCCCCTTCCTTGGTTTGCTCAACAAAAGATTGATATTCTTCATCCGTTAAATCACCATCTTTACGCATCGCATTTAATTTTTTATTCCTATCGCTTCGGCCATACCCGCCCGCAGACTCAACCATATAACGAGAGATAGTCAATGATTTATCAACCGTTTGCCCAACGCCAAATATAAAATTCTCAACATAGCCGGACTCAGTGGCAGGCTTATCCGTTGACGACAACGCCACGTTCTCATCAAATTGCGCGGCCTCGCTTTCGTAACTCATTCGCCACCCCTTGAAAAACCTAATGACGGCGGTTTAGTGCCTTTTTTCGGTGAGGGTTGCTTCTGTGACGCGCCACCCCGTCCGAAGCCAAGAAAAGGCGCGGCTCTTAATTTTTTAGGTTCAGTGTTTTTAGGCTCAATCTTTTTTGGTGAACTGCCGCTCAGGCTATGCCCAAGAAAAGGCGCGTCTACAACGGTACGCCTTTGCGTGCGATCAAATACCAACGTAAAGTTAATTGGTTGCCCGTCTTTAGGGTCATTGGTTTTTAAGTAATCATTACGCACATCCGTGATTAAATACTCACCGCGTTTTTTTGAGGGCCGTAAACGAAAACCACCCGACCTGATATTTTCAAGTAATTGCGCCCCCGTCATGCCCTTCACCCCACCCAATTGATCAATATAGGCGGGCGGTAAATTATCCACCCAATCCTCGAACCCATCCCCGTCAATTTGGTTATTGGGGAGCAACAATTTACTGTCCCCATATTCCACAAAATTACCCACCACTGCTTTAACGGCATTGTCCATGCGGGTTGTATTGGTAAATTGTTTGCCCAGCTCGCCGTCTTCATTTGCGGTGCGGGCGTAGTAATCCATGACCGCCTCCCGGTATTGTTGGCGCTCACTTGGAATCATGAAAATACCGTTTAGCTCAACGTTAATTTTATCGGTCAAATCATCAGGCGTTAGATCAAGTTTTTTGTCTTGGCGTAATAACCGGCCTTCCTCAATCAGCTTTAACCCCGGCCCGTCCCCGCGCTCCAACATATCGGCATACACATTTAGGTTGCCGTTTTTCTTTTGGTCAATCTGGGTAAATAATACGTCTTGATCTTTTTTCTCTGGCACCTCAATTAATACTTGTGTGATAAAGGCTTTTTTTGCCTCAATGGTGCCGCCTTCAAACTGAGTGGCTAGATTGTTTGCGACCTCATCGGTTAACGCCTTAAATGGCGTTCTGTAAATAGCAGAGGCTTCACGGCCTGCACTCACTGAGCGCTTAAAAAAGGCTTTAGTGCCGGGAACAATCGGCTCAGATAGGTGTTGTTTTTGATAAAATCCGTTAGGGTCTTTTTGTACTTCACGTGCAATTTGCTGACTCTTTTTAGTCAAATCCGCTGCAAACGCCTCGGCTTTGTTTTTATCCATGCCGCGCACAGACTCGCTGACAATGGCGGCATGAAGTATTTCAGGCACTTTATTAAGTTTATCCACAGCAACCGCTTTATGCTCTGCCCGGCGCACGTCAATGCTTAACGCGCTCAACCCGACATCATCCAATCGTTTGCGCATTTTATCAACGTCACCCTCTTTTTGAATGACCCCGTTATCTTGCGCGGTATTCATATCTTGTGCCGCCTGCGTTAACTCTTCTTTATAAACTTTATAAACACCTTCACGCCTAACCGTTAATCCGCCTAATTTACTTTCTAACCGGTTTTGTAAGTTAATATTTTGGCGATCTGTTAATGGCCCGCCTTTTTGCGTATAATCAGGCACTTTCAAATAGTTCAGCATATCCTTAATGCCGCTTGTATCTTCTATACGGATAAGTGCGTCGCCGTCGTATATTTCTTTTTGTTCAGCGTTCACCCGCAACCGCTCACTTATTTCAAGTTCTGAGCCGTTAAAATTACTCGCCAATAAATCCGCGCCCACTTTGTCACCGCTTAAATTAGCCTGCTTCATTTTTGCGTCGGATTCTGCACGCTGGTATGTATTTTGATCTTGCATGGCTTTTAATTGTGCCGTGCGTGTCTCATCTGCAATGTATACACTGCGCGATTCAATAAAAGCTTGACGGTCTAACGGGTTCAGTATGTTTTTAGCTTTGGCGTGCATATCCCCTGTGAGCTTTTTTTCTAATAATTGTGGATACACTTTATAGGCGGGGATTCTTTTTTTAGGTATATCAATTTCATCGCCGTATTGATCAGTGCCTTTGTCGGATAATTCAACCCCGTCAACTTTACCCGACAACTCTTTGCCGTCAAAAAATTCACGTGCGCCGTTTTCACTCACCCAATTATTTTCGGATAACCGGGTATCTGCCACCGTGCTATCAAAGGAAGCCTTGTCTTCACGCTGCGCAAATTCAGAGGCAAGTTGTGCTGCATTATTAAACGCTGCGCGTTCAGCCTTTGCGACGGCGGATACCCCGCTTGCCACGCCGCCCAGTGCCGATAAATTAGCACGGCCTAGTGATTGAACGCCTTTGATTTGTGGTGCGCTTATTTTCATTATTTAGTCCCCACTCCGATAGAGCCGCCAATACCTGAGCCGCCCCCGATAGAGGAAGAACTGAAGAAACCGCCCTTGCCCAAAATAGACACCGCGCCAAATATATCGGTAAACGCGCTTGTTTTCTTGGCTTTGGCTTGTAGCCGTGTGGCGCGCGCTTGGTTTCTGGCGGCTTGTAAATTAAGGCGAATACGTGAAGCGCCCGCCTCTTTTAACCAATCCAATTGTCGCCCTTGCTCGTTATCAATAAAGGATAAATAATTTTTTAATGACCCCTCGACGCGTTGACCTGAAGCCGCCGCGCGCGCAGTTGCAGACCCCAGTGTTTGCACGTCTTGCAAGCGCTGGCGGCGTAAATTCTCATCAAGCTCACGCTGCTCAAGGGCGGCGTTTTCTTCTGCCATCAGCTCTTGCTCAACCGCTAACGCCTTAATGTCTTTACTGGCGTTATAGTTAGAGACCGCGCCAAATAAACTAGACACCGCCGGGATAAACCATAAGGGATTCATTTAATCATCCCCGTATTGTTGTTCGCGCCGCCTTGCATTCGCAAGATCGGATTCAATGATGCGTGTGTCATATTCTTGATTTGCCGTATTTATACGGTCGGTCATTAATGACTCAAAAGCCGCTTTATCCTCATCATCACCAAACCGGCTTTGCGTGTACTCTTCAAAAGTGGGGGTAATAGAGGCGGCGTAATCACGAAACAAAGCGCTATTATTAGTGTCTTGATAGTTGCCGCTGTCTGTGTAGGTGCGCAAATTTTCCTTTTGCTCATCGGTAAAATAGCTCTCGCCACTCACCCCTTCTGCGCGAATGGAATAATCGGTAACGGTATCGGCATCACCTCCCTCTGAGCTGGAGCGCTGTTTAATCCCCCCTATGGTACTGAAGTCTTTCTCTAATAATTTATAGGCTTGCGTGTTTCTAAAGGTGTCCTCTTGAATATTCACTTGCTCTAATGCAGAGTCGCGCGTCTGCGCATTAGAGCCAGTAATTCGGTTACGGTCGGCATCGGTTAATACGCGCCCACTCGCCGCAAATCGCCCAATATCATTTGCGGTATTAAGCGCGTAAGCGTTTTGTGCGTTCTCTTTATTTTTGCGAATAGACGAAAAGCTATCACTCCCGATATTGTAGGCTTGCTTGGTATTGCGCTTTAATTGCAGGGCTTCGGCGCGGCGTCGCTTACTTCGGCCACGGCTTCCCATAATGCCGCCAAACACGCCACCGATAACCGCACCTATTGGCCCAAATGCGCTACCCGTTGCCGCGCCTTGTGCTATCCCGCCTACTACTTCATGTGACATTTATAAAGTCTCCACATTCATTTCGCCATAGATTGCCAGTATATGCATGGCGACCGGCAAATCTTGTTCAATGGTTATTTGTCCGAAATCATCCCAGCCCAAGTTCACCGTTTTAAAATGACCTGACTGTCGAGGTTCTGGCGTATCCATCGGGGTAGAAGGGGTTCTATCAGGGGGGCGCACGCCGTTAATAATGGGCGCGTTTGAATCCAGCATTAACGCCCACACTTTGTTCCATCGCTTTTTATAGGAACGTATTTGGCTGTTGCGCGCATTCTCGTCTGCTGGAAGCGTTACAATGCGTGCGGTGTACGGAATGCCTGTGACTAAATGCAAGCCGCTGTTTTGCGTGGTGATTTGACCACCCACCACAATGCGCGGTACATCCACGGCCCCGTCCACTAATGACAAAACGGTTTGACCTTCTAAATGATCTAGCCCAGTCACTACATTTATAGGGGTTGCGCTATCAGCGGTAACATAAGAATCTAAAAACTCGTTGCGCCCTGAGTTGGTTTCGACATCAATAAAACCCGGCACCCGTTGACCTACTAAAACAATTTCGTTAACGCCTTCATTTCTCGCGGTGTTCACATCGAATATATGCATACCCGGTAAAGACACTTGCGCCCATGCCACTGTGTTTGCGGTGCGGTCATACGTCAGGGTTGCCACATGCCCATCTTCTAACGTTAAGATAAATAAATTATTGGGGTGCTGCGCCCAGCATCTATGCACACCAATACCTTGCGTTATATGCTCAGAGACAAAGGTTAAATCTTGTGATAACCAATTGTCCTCTTCCCATTGATACGCCATGCCACGCAACTTGCGCCCATCTGGCGTGAGATAAAAAACTTTCTCCCCCACCTGTAATGACTGCATATTGTTTGAGCCAAACGCGCTTTGTTTTTCAACTTGGCTATCACTGCCGGTTAAAATACCGGTATCAGAAGTGATAATGTGCTCACCGCTTTCCGTGCCGACCAATAAATTTTTAGTGCCTAGCACCCACTCGATGCGCCCAAACTCAGACATCACAATTGAGAAGCCTGTAGCATCGGTTGCCACGGGCGGATCAACTGTATCATCTGTTGTGCCGAAGTCTTCAGGCGTATTTGATTTAGACGCCCATAGGGTTTGGCGTTGTCCGGGAGTCCCTGCTAGCCATAAACGCCCTTGAAAATAGGCACCGGTTGCGGGCCAATTATCAACTTGCCATACCACCGGCTTATTAATGAATTGAACAAAACTTAACGCACTAAAGGCGTCAGTCGGGAAATCGTAAACCAGTTTTTGGGTCTGCACATTGGGGTGTGTAAAATAAAAGCTTTGCCCTTCAGGGGTCTCAATTAAATGAACCTCTTTTAATTGAATTTCCGTCCACGGCGCATCCATTTGAATACCTAAGCCCACCGGCGCTGTAATTTCTCCCGCACCAAAAAACGTAATAGTGGCTTGCTCGGTTGTATCGCCATCTGCTGTAACCCTAAGCACGATAACTGAGTCAGTCGGCACAAATTCAACCACGGTTTGAATGTCTGTCGTTACTATATCTAGAATACTTGTTGGATCAATTCCGGTTCCAACCGTTATTCTAATCTGCTGTGAATCTTTTTGACCCAATACCAAAATATGATCTACGCCCACATTAACGCCGCTGAGCGCCTGCTCAATTGCGGCTATTTTTTCAATTTGCTCGGTCACCGATATTTGAGTTACTACTGCATTTGTTTCAGGGAAAATACAATCAACCGTAATAAAAAAAGGTGAGGCGGTTGGCGTAAATTCAAACTCACCTGATTGGCCTATATCCATATCAAGATACGTGCCGTCATCTTCAGATGTTCCCGCTTGTATCCGTACATTGGTAATAAACTGGCCTGTAACTTTTAGTTTATGCACCGTATTTGGGCTGCCCGTAGCCATAGACTGTGCTACACCCGCTAACCTATTATTACTTTGTTGAGGCGTTAACGTGATTTGACCGGGTATAGAATCAACCGATGAGCTGCCAGTCTCGCGCACAATCCAACCTGTTAATTCACCGTTGAAATCTGGGTTTGTTACTAATTCAGAATTGTCTTGCTCAGGAATTAAATCGGCACGCCCCGAACTATATTCAACACGTGAAGTAGACGGCTCAATTACTGTACCCCAATCATCACCCCCATTAGCAAAGTTAGAATTCAGCATTAAGTTATTACCAGCCAATTGCGCACCGGGTGCGATAATAATTAGCTCGGTCGGGAATTCAGGCGTAGGGGTGGGGTGTCTATGTAGAATTAACGTGTAGTATTTGATGCGGTCAACTTGTAACGTAAACACTCTCGCGGTGTCACCAACAATGCGCCCAACATGAAATAGGCCGGGCCGCTTAAATGCGCCACCGTGTTTATCAATAATAACATTAAACGCTTCCGCTAAGCCTTTATCGTAAATAGGATCATCACTGCGCCCATTAAAGCGCGGCGATATTTCACCGGCTTGAAAACTTAATTCTCTGCGTTGTAGCTTTGCCATTATCTCACCACCGTAAAGGCGTCTGATCTAACTCTTTGTGACCGTCCTTGCATGCCATCACTGGCGGCGGCTAATCGCATTTTCTCTGCATACAGTCCCGCCATATCTTTTTGTAATAATCGGCTATTCGTAATCGGTATCGCAAGCTCCATTGCTATCCGTGCCGCTAATGCCTGATCAAATGCCGGGCTAAATTTTGTAGTATCTTCTATACGAATTAACGCACGCATATAAATGCGGGCTGCATTATTCGCCAGTATTTTATCGCCTTCACGATCCCATTCGATACGGGTTTCACGGCCCGTGCCAGTACCGCCTCGGGTAGCCGACAGAAACGAACCCTCAATTAATGCGCCATCAATAACCTCACCCGCACGCGATACCTGCAAAACACGAATGACTTCCACAGGGATTTGAAAGGCTTTATCAAACCCATATAATGGCCCATCCAATAATGCCGCCGGTTCCAATCGCGTAACCGCAAATGTCCACTCGCGTTCCTCTAGAACCGCATCACGCAACAAGGCAAAATTTGCCTTACATAACTTAGCTTCAACGCTGGGATCATCAAGGGAGATAATTAAATCCCCGCCCAACCAACCCAGCGCTAAGTTACATATTTCGACCGGCGAGTTTGCCATTATTCAAACGTGCCATTAAACGCATTAGATGGGAAATCTGACTGCGTCACTAAATGATCATCAAACTCATCTCGCACCTCAGTGATAGCGCCCGCTGTATCTATAACGGTTTCATACGATTGACTTTTGGTGCCAGTGTAGGCTAATGCGCCCCCAGTATGGCGCTGCTTAGATAGGCTGGAAATGCCTTCGTTTTTAGTGCCTCGAATCATTACCTTTACTCCTCATCAAGTCATAGTGAGTTACGCTTTTGCTGCTCTCTTCTTGGGGAATTTAGCCGCAATCACGCGGGCCACTTCGCCTTTATCAACAAAAACATCTTGTGATATTTGTTCAGGGGTTAAGCCATCAATATGTAACTTCATAATGCGGCGTATATCGGTGTGTGTCGTATGTGTTCTCATAGATTGTGTTCCAGAAGTGAGGGGAATTTCACCCCTCTTGGTGTCGGTTTATGTGTTTTGAACTTGCAGCCAAACCAAATGCTCATCCTCTGTGCGCACCACACCAAATGTGGTTGCACAGTAAATGCGCCATGCGAAAGACTGTGTAGGGTCTTCTGCAATTCGCACCAACATGTCACAGTTCATCTGCATACCAAGGCCGCGCTTAGTAAACGCGACACAATCAATCGTATCGGGTGCGCCTGCTGTCACATTTAACAGCGTTGACATGATCCACGTGAAGCCCATCCAGTTGAGCACAATGCCGGAATTACGCAATGTTTGCAGTGCTTGCGAATTCACGTAGTCACTTGAAGTTTGCTCAGTTAATTGCAGCAACTTGCGCACTTGTGCAGGCCCAACCACGAACACTTTTGGTACATCGGGTTCGATGTTGTTGTCTAAGAATTTCTCTTGGACTTGGGTCACCAAATCAAACGTGATGTCACTCGCCGCAACAATTTGCTGGTTTGCGGTATCGAACGCGACAACCACACCGTCACCATCAATAGCATCACCGGTTGCTGCTGCTAAAATCTCAACGTCCCATGCACGGCGTATTGCCATTGCCAAAGACGCGGCTTGATTTGAATTGGGATCAATCAACATTTGAACAATGTCTTCTTGTTGAGTTGAATCACCTGCATGGATGGTTTGCGCTAAACTTAAACGCCTTGAGTACGTGCCGCCGGTTGACGGCGTCGCCACTAAACCCGCCGCTTTACTGGTGGACGTTGCCGCACTTAAGCGCTCCCAACCATGATCTTTGCCATTAGTAGCGCGTTCGGTAATGTAGGGGCGTAAACGTGTTATTGATTGTTGAGCGAGGTGGCGTAACGTTCTCTCGAACGTGCTTATATATACTTTTGAAATATCGACAGCCATTGGGCTACCCTCCAAAGAATTATTAAAAATTCGTCGAAAGATAGTGATCAAATGACCAGTCTTAAATTGACTTGCTGGGAGCCGCCAGCCTCGGGGTTTTATAGAGTCTCAATCAAGAGATAATCTATAAAACCAATTAAACGCCTCACGTCATATTATGTCAACCATTACCCATCAAAGACGCCCGGAACTTGTCGGAGTCCGACATCTCGCCGGTTTCGGCCAACTTGCCCAGCTCAAGCACCTTGTTTTTTGCCGCTTGGTGGTTAGGGTCTTCCGGGTGCCAGTAGGCGTTATCTTTATCGCCCATTAATTCATTCAGCCGTGAATCCGCTTCTTGCGGCGTCATGATAATTTCAGGGTTAGTGGGTTGACGGCCAATTTCTAGCGCCTCACCCTCATACCCATTCACCACATTTTCAAACGCTTTCATATTCACGCCATCGACTTGACCGTTTTTAATCGCCCCCACAAATTCATCACTAAAGCCGGTCTGTTTTGCAAAGTGGCTAATGGTCTCGACCTTCTGATCATAAGCCGCCCCCCATTCCTTTTTAAGCGCCTGTTTTTGCTCCTCAAGCGCGCCATAGGCTTCATCAGTATTTGCGGTAAAGTCTGTGACAATACCCTCTGTAATCGCATGTAACTGCTTATTAGTAATCCCTGCCGCATGCGCGCTCTCTTTTAGTTTTTCAATGTTGGGTTGTAGACTCTCGGGAATGTCTGGCAATTCATAACCGGTTGCGGCGTCCGGTAACCCCATTGAAATCTGCAATGCCTTTACGCTATCCGCATTTTCAAAGTCAGGCTTTTGCATCAGGTTGGGCATCTTTTCTAAGATACCGGTTTGGAACTCATCGCGGACTTCTTGCGCCGCATCCTCCGAGGGGATGCGCACGGAATTAGTCGCAAGGGTGCGGCCATCAATCGCCATTTTCACCAATGAATCCATTGTTTTAACCGTGTCTAAAATACCGTTACTTCTCATTTCTTCTGGCAATGCTTCGCGCCAGCCTTCAGGTAATTCACTCATGTTTTTTCGCTCCAATCAGCTAATTCTTTTAAATAAATAACAACGTCACGACGGCCTAAATTAAACGCCGTTTTACAGGGATCATCATCAAATAACGGGCCGTGATAAAACTCCTCCTCTAATGCTTTAACGACCTCCTTACCCAGCTCGGATTGCATAAACATTTTCACCCGCGCGGATTTGTTTTTAAGACGTTTTTTAATGTTCGCTACCGTATCGGTCATTGTTGTTCAACTCCCGCATCTTGTAACGATTGCGCACCATCACCCATTGCTTGCATGGCTTGACCTTGCATACCGGCTTGCTCAAGTTGCTGCTGCTGTAGGGCGGCTTGCTTTTCTTGGTTTACCATCTCATCAACTTCATCTTGCGAGCGCACAATAGTAGCCGGTACGTTTGCCGCTTTTGCCATCTCCCGGCCATAGGCTTGTGCATCCGGCAACATGCGCAACTCAGGATACAGCTCGCCCAGCTCTGCCATGTCACGCATCCACTGACTCATCGCGCCCAGCATGTCCGCTTTTTGTGCGCGACCCATTGGCCCAATGTATTCAATATCCATCTCGGTACTGGGTACATCTTGCAAAATTTCCGGCATCTCAGGAAGTTGTCCGGCACGCATTAATATTTTAAACGTGCGCTCTAACATCGGACTTAAGAAATCACTTTGTAGTCTGCCAAACGTTGGCCCAAGTAAACGCTGCATTAAATCGTAACGCGCGTTAACTTCGGTTGCGGTCATCGCGGGGGATTCTTTAAGCTCTAAACGATCCACCAAAAACATACGATTAATGTTATTGCGCAAATCCATGATTAACGCTTCAGCGACATCAAACCGCGCGCCTGACTCATACGGTTTTGCCCCGTTAATATCGCGCACCACCGTTAAGCCGCCCGCTTCCAAATCTAAATCAGACAGTAGCCCGCGCTCGGTTACCAGTGATGGTGGGTCAATCGCTTTTGCCGCCGCACTTAATCGTTGTTCTACCATCGTGTTTAGTGTCATTACGTCACTAATGGCAATCGTGCCCGCACCAAATCCCCACATGGAACCCGACGTTTTTTGGTAGCGGGGAAGGTAGGCGGGCATCTCATAATAACCGCCCACCTCACCAATCGGTTCTGCTGCATCGTGCAACACATACTTAGACTCATACGGGCGTTGTTTAGGCGTTAAGAGTTTTGACGTATCAACATCCTCTTTACCTTTGCGCGGATAAATCGCATAAATGACGGTGTATTTTTTATCGGCTTGGCCGGGTTGCTTGGCAGCTTCGGTAATACGTTCAGGCACCTTGTCGCCAAATTTTGATACCAGTTGTAACGCCGTCCATTCCAACCGCCTAAAGAAATGCTTTATTTGGCTTTTATGATCTTGCTCAAAATAAACCTCACGTATGGGAAGGGCCGTAAAGTCTATACCCTTCCACTCGATCTCACTTTCGGCCTCTTCAATAATGCACGAGTTACCAAAACACACGAGGTCTTGATAGGCTTCGTTTACCTCTAAATTAAAATCACTGTCTTGCAAGGCGTACCACATTATTTCGCTACACTTTTGCAACCATTCCGTTGCGGCGTCTTCAATGTTTAAATCGTCATCTCTAAAACGCAAATCAAACCACCGAATACTGGGTGACGTGAGGGAGCCATGTATTGAACTGGCTAACGTATTCGCCGCCAGTATTGCGGTTGAGTCGAACACATCACGACCGCGTCGCCAATCTATTTCGTGCTCGCTTGATTGGTCTTGAAAAAACTTACCACCGCGTAAAGGCGTAATAAATTTTTCGATTAAATCCCAATCTTGTTCAACCGTTTTACGAATACCCCACAGTGCATCGTAACGTTGCTTAATCTCAATGGGTTCCATGATTCTCTCCCTTCGCACCTGACTCTGCTTGTGACATGCGTTCTTCAAATTCTGCTGCCATCATGCCGTTATAAATAACGTCGGTAATCGACTTCATTAATGCCAGTGCGGTTTTATCGTTTGCCATCTCATCGTCTAACATCACGACCTTAAACCACGGTTTATCATTCTGAGCACACAGCATGATAAAATCTTCAACTTGCTGTTGCGTAAACTGCTTGCGCGGGGATTCACCCGGCAATACGTCTTTGACGGTATCACTCATATTTTTTTCTCTCAGGGTTAAAAAGATTAATTAAGGTTAAAAAAAGATTAGCTACACTGGCGTTTTACTTTAGGCACGAAGTGGCGTTTGTCGGGTCGCTCTGCATGGCGAATACTTTGCACGGCGTAACGGGTAGCCGACATCAAGTCATCCTCGCGGTCGATAATTTTGTGATCTTTATGATGGTAGTTTCTGAACTCCTCGAACCATTCCTCTAGATGGTTAAATACTTTTAATCGGCCCTCTTTAAAGCGGGTGCTCATCTCCATTAATCCCGGCATAATTTCAATACCGCCGCGCCCTTCTTCTTGGCCCTCTTTGGGCGGATTACTGAATTTGTTCATCAAAAGATTAACGCCATACATGCGGTATTGACCTTGAATAGAGTCACCCATACCGAATTGTTTATTGCCATCATGGGGCCATGCAATCGGTGTCATGCCGCCGTCACGCTGATTAATGTACGGTGCAATTTCTACAATCTCGTGCTTCTCAATGCGCAAGCAATCATAGATATAAATGGTGCCGCTCTCGGGCTCAACCGCTAACCACACCACGGCGGTAGGATGCGTGTAGCCAAAATCAATACCGGCAATTCGCGCCCAGTGATTGGGAATTTCAAAGCCTTCGCATGCCACATCATCTTGTGGATACGGGAACACTAAACCCGACCCCAGAACCGGCTCGCCTTCACTTCGCATTTTAATTTCATGCGGCAACATCGCGTGAATCGCGGCCTCTATTTTTTCTTGGGTGAGGTGACCTTCAGCGCCACTTTGCGTGTGCTGTAATTCAAAGTTAACCGAATACTTTCCCATATCTAAAAAGAAATCCGTGCCGCATACATTCTTCCACCCGGCCTTATGAAGCGACCAACTGGATTCCTCTTTTTCCATTAATCTGACGACACCGGTTGTGCCATTCTCGGGCGTAAACGTCATCAAAATAATGCCGCCGGAATCCACAATGGAGCGAATCGCTTGTGACATAATTTGCTCGGGCGGCTCTTCATCCAACCAATTAATATCAGCCTTGTGCCCCATCCATGTTTCTTTGGGCATATCGTATGCGAGTAGGGTAATTTTCGACCAGCCCCCGGATACGTGTTTTACATGTACGTGATATTTGGCTTCGGGTACGCCGGGTTTGCGCATCGTGTCACCGATTAAATGCTTAGGTATCCAGCCCGTTCCCCATGCCGCTTGTAGGGTTGGGTCACCAAATAATGCGCTCTGAATTAAGTCACGTGTCTTTTCATTGTTCTTGCCCGCCGCAACAACGCGCACTGGGTTGTCGTAACGAAAGCCTTTCCACCATTCAGGATATAAACCCGTGGCGTGATACGCGACCTCTGCCCCGCCGCAATGTGTCTTACCAATCCGGTTACCTGCACGCAAACACCTGAATTTGCTTTTATCATTATGGAAGCCGACCTGAAAGTCATAAGGATCATAACGCTCTAGCGTGTTAGCGTATTCTAATGTCTCAAGCTCATGCAGCAGGTCTGAAAGCTCTATCTCCAACCCTGATGTATCTATGTCTTGCTCTGCCATAAAAAAACCTTTATATTGTTTTAAAAATAGAAACTAATAGAGTGAATATGTCGCACAAAAAACAAGCACGCATCCTTAAAATACTTATAGATGAGGGTTATTACGCTATACGTATCCTTCCTGACGGTCGCATCACCGGCCTTTATAATTTTATATTCACTATCGGCTTATGTTATGGGCTGGACGAAACCGGTTATGCAGGACGTTATTGTTTCCCTAAAGAACGAAGCGAGGAGGCGCGTGCCGCTGCATTAGAATGGAATGGCGCAGGACACCCCAAAGGTAATTGGACTGCACATAAATAAAACAACAAAAGGTAATCTATGTTTAACGTACTTAAGGTAGAAAAATTCAGACAACTAGACGGGTTTTTTAAATCAACCTCGGCCAATAAATGTAACGGGGTATTCAATATTAAACATAATGGCAATCACTTTTCGGTGATTGCCTCAGACGCGCTTGATTGGGAGCATATTTCTGTCTCTACTAAAAAAAGCACGCCCACATGGGATGATATGTGCTTTTTTAAAAATTTATTTTGGGATGTAGAGGATTGTGTTCTACAGCTTCACCCACCACAAGAGGATTATGTAAACACGTGCACGCACTGCCTGCATTTATGGCGGCACGCTTTTAATGAAGTGCAACTGCCTCCTACAATGCTGATGTAAATATGATTTTTAAAATACAAAAAAGCCTATTTACATCTGAGGGCCGCACAAATTACTTGGTGCATAACGAAAGCCGCGATATTAGCTTTCAAAGCGCAGACAGCACGTTGGAAATTTTTTTTAACAAAGGCGATCTTAGGGTTTTTGTTGAATGCAACGCTAAACAAATGACCAAATTAAAAAAGGAGCCGAATTGGTAATGGAACCCGGCATAGAAATGTGGACAATATACGATCACCCCGCTGATTATCCCGATCATTATGTGGCACGAAAATTTATAAACGAAACCCCGACTAAGCACATTCTAAAAAACGAAAACCTTTATTCTTTATATGAGTCATTGCCCGTACACCTTGATGTATTTTTTGAACGCGACGCACGCGATGGCCCTACTATATTAGGAGTCTGGCTTTGAAAGAGTATAAATACATTACGTTAGTTCAAACAGGGAGCACCCATTTGTACCAAGTTCGCGTACCTGAGATTAAAGACGGTATGTTGGTGAAGCGGACTAAAAAATATACCAGCTTTTCTTTTTCTGTGAATAAATACACATCCAAAAAGTCGTGTATTCGTGCCGCCGTTAGAAAGCGCAATGCGTACTTAAGAAGCGTTGACGCTTTTCATTTAGTCAGTCGGGATACTCCCATGAAGCATAATACCTATAACCGGCCTAATTGCATGCAAACGTCACCCCGTAGCACCTCGGGAGTTATCGGAGTTAACGTTGGCTGGACACATAAATCCTCTGGCAGTTATTACGCATATGTCGCTATCTGGCAAGAAAAAACAGCCAACGGGTTTCGGGGTCGCAGTAGATCATTCAGTCCTACCCTATACGGTGAATGTGAAGCGTTTAAAATGGCCTGCCGGGTGCGTGCTGAAATGCGCCCCCCGTTAATTATTACAGACTTGGACGTTATTCCTTGTCTGGCTGATGTTAAATATCAACTTCAAGAGATACTCAATGACTAATTTTTCAGAAAACTTTAGAGCATTTACTGCTAACCGTTTTGCCAAAGAAATGTGGGGGGGCGCACAAAAAGAGAAAGCAGTACCAACTGATGTTGCGACCTATAGAGAGCAAATAGCCCGCTATAAAGAATTAAATTTAATTCGAGCAATGACGGGTGACCCGGAAAAAGACAAGGGACGTGCGAGCATTGTATTTGAGGATTACTCACGCATTGTATTTACGCATGACGGCGACAAAGGGATAGAGGTTACCGCTCAAACCATGGGTTTCTGCTGCGATATTCTTAAAAATGAAATTAAGGATGAGGGGTTTGACTCTGCGATAAAAAGGCTTAATTCTTTTATTTGCCACCGAAGCGACGACGGCGACTCATCTATTATTATTTTTAAAGATTTTTCTATCGCGTTTATTGAAAACAAGAAAGTCGTTAAAACCAGCGACTCCGACCAAAATATTAATATTATTTTTGGCCGATTATTTAACTAAGGAACTAATATGACTCTTGCAGATAAATTCTCAACCATGATTGACATTACCACTATAGAAGAGACAATCAGCTATTATCATAAAAATAAGCACATTGATAGCGGTATGCAAATAGGGGAAGACGCATATGTGTTTTTCTTCACTGATGATTCTATATATTTTAAAAGCGACGAGCAGTCAGGCGTTTGCACAAAAGAGGATGACCCGGTCTTTTATAAAACGATAAATGACAAGATAGAAGAAGCCAAAAAAAAAGACCTCATGAATAATATATTAAGACACCCTGATTACACGATAGCCTATTCGTTTGAGGTGTTTCTTCAGCAGCACAGATTCACCGGCTTTAATATTGCTGCTGCCGTTCGAGAGTTTAAGAACATAGAACTAATTGAAAGAGAGGTGATAGATAAACGCATTAGCTTTATTGGATTTATAGACCACTCTATTTATATGGCTGCCCCCGGCGAAGGTGGCGCGATTTTTCATGAAGATGATATAGGTAAATTAATGGCCGTCCTTTTGGAACTCAAGGAAGGCGCGCGCAAAGAGTCTTTTGCAGAATTAAAAAAAATTGAAGCCCACAACGTTAGACCGCCCCAAAAGGAAACCGCATGAGCAAATCAACAGATGAAAACGACTCAACCGCTAAAGCCTTCTTAAGGTTTTATCAAAAAACGCTTAACATTACTAACACCTTTACAGAGTTCACTGATAACGATGGCATTATTGAGATAGTGCGCATCGACGGTGGGGTGCGGGTGATTTTTGAAGACCTGACATTATGCGATGTGTTTGCCAATAAGGATGGTTACTCGCTGGCGATGCTAAGCAGGAAAAGATTAAGAAGTGCTGTTGCGGATTACATCGCCTACTCAGGGGATTGGAAAGCCGCCCCTTTTGATAGCCTTGGTAATGACGCCGAACGCTCTAATATGTTTTTCTATATCATAGGGAAATTAGAGTTTGACGGCGGGGACAAAATCGAAACCTACAAGGGGGGTGCTGCCTAATGGAAGCCTTGTTATTTTTATACCACATCCTTGACTCAAAAGACGCACTAAAAGTAGAGACAATGCAAATCGCATTTATCAACCTCTTAAGAATGGATGGCCGATTAATTGATGTTGTCTGCCTTGGGCATGGCACTGAAATTTACCGGTTTAACGATAACAGCTCGGCGGTGTGCTGCAATAAAGCCATCACCATTATTGGTCACTACGCCAGACAGCCTCCACAACTTGAGGGCCACTTTGCCATCATCAACCTTAGACACTCAAGTGAGACCGTATGAAATTCGATAACAGCCCATTCAATATTGCTGAAAGCTTTGCAAGATGTGCAGATGAAATCGGTTTTGCAGAAACTCTCCCAGCATATGATATACCCGATAAAGATATTATTGCCAATCATGACAAGCACTTTATATGGATAAGCTTCCCGGACGGTTCAAGCATCAGTCAGTATAAGGGGAATATCACCACTATGACGTGCGCTGAAGAGGGGGTTCTTGTGGCATCCGCTTGCGCCAACCACAGAATGGCGAAAATAGAGACTGAGTTAAAAGAATTGGTCGACAAGGTATATTCACAGCTTCACCCGGGAGATTAACCATGCCCCGAAAAATAACTACCGAACAAAAAGATATAAACGAACTCACCGAGTTTTTGCAAAATAAGTACAGTGCTTTTTTATCACGTCAAAACGTACACACTGAACCCCTCATACTCCCGGCACCAACAAAAAGGTCTAACCATGCAAGCACTCGACTATTTATCGTTACCCCTAGACCGCGCAATGTCAGCTGAGGACGTACTTAATAAGTTTCTTAATACTGACACCATCCGGGAGATTGTCAGCCTAAAGCAACACAACATTGTCCGGTTTAAAGACGGGGATTCACTCATCTTTAGTATATTTGGTAAGACCACCCTTATCACGACTGATGCACCACATCCCGGTATCCCCCTTGCTATCAAGGTGCTCGTGAACGTTATATATCTGTAGTGGAGCAAGTGCACTTTAGGCCCACACAATAACGTTTCAAAAATCAGCCCCTTCCCAAATATGGGTCAAACTAAAGGGTTAGGGGGTATATTTGTGGGTTTTGGTCTGGATTTGGGCTTAGTCCTTCCCTTTTTCCTCCCCAACTGATTCTTTTTCCTTCCCAACTGATTCTTTTTCCTTCCCAACTGATTCTTTTTCCTTCCCAACTGATAGGGGATGCTAAGAGGGGACTGGAGATTTTGGGGGATTAGGGGGGCACCCCCGGTCATATATCCCTAGCATTGCACTTGACCGTATAGGTTTTAAATCATATATCCCCTAGCATTGCACTTGACCTTGACCTTGATCTTGACCTTATAAGATACCCTAGCATTATAATCTTTAGTCTCTTGATCTTAATAGAATATCCCTGGCATTACCTCGTAGAGCAATTTTATTTATGCCCGGCAACGGATTGTTAATCCGTCTATTATGCCATTGTGTGGGCTTATTAGCGCATTGTGACGCCTTTCATGACACCTTTAGTTGATTGTATTGGTTAATATACGTACAGATTGTGAATATTTGAATTAAATTGAGTTTATTTGAATTAAGTGTGAGATAGAGTTAAAAAAATAACACTAAATCAAATCATTAATAACACTAACACATAGATTACCCCA
>VAOZ01031599.1_pt1 | contig 37059 bp, 32 predicted proteins | sample 3394041 | NCBI WGS metagenome assembly VAOZ01 (sample SAMN08290431, study PRJNA428436) | hydrothermal vent metagenome | isolation source: Deep-sea hydrothermal vent chimney | place: Indian Ocean: Southwest Indian Ridge
ATTATGGAAATAATCTCACTGCCGAAGGTATTACCTTTGACATTCTCAACCGTTCACGTCCGTTCCACGGTCTGTTCTCTGCAGGAGCTTATGAAAGTCATAACCCGTCAGTAGGCATCCGCTCCCAAAAGGCTTTTGATATTGAGGTGTTTAAGATTTATCCAAATCCTGCGAAAAGCAAGGTTAATCTTCTGATAAGAACAAGTGTTGAACAGAAAATTCAGGTTGTTGTAACCGATATGCAGGGCAGAACAGTACTCAGAAAAGAAATCAGTTGTAACCCTTTTGAAAATTACACAGGCAGGCTTTCTGTCCGCCACCTGAAAAGCGGCGAGTATTTGGTTATTCTATACAGCTCCATGGGCCTCAGCAGTCGTCCTTTGCTCATAAAAAAGTGATATTATGCTTACGATAAAAAAATATATTCCACCGGTTCCGGGAAGACTACTAAAAAGTACCTACCTCGCATTGCGTGGTTTATATTATCGGGGGAATCATTATACCTGTCCGGTTTGCGGGCATGGTTTCCGGAAGATGTTACCGGGAGGCTTCAACCTTCCCGTTATCAAAGAAAAGCACATCATTGGTGCCGGACGACGCGACAACGACATTTGTCCCTATTGCCAAAGTACAGACCGCGACAGGCTTATCTATCTCTACCTGAAATATGAACAATTATTTTTTAAACAGCCGAACATCCTGCTGCATATTGCCCCGGAACCCGCTTTATACAAAATTTTCAGCCATAGCAAAACTATCGATTATCATCCGGCTACCAAATATGCTGAAGGATTTTACTACAGTACAAAAATAGAAACCGCCGATTTGCTTGACCTTCATTTTGAGGAAGCTTCTTTTGACTGGGTCATTTGCAACCATGTGTTGGAACATATCCCAAACGACCGGCTGGCATTGCAGGAGATTTTTCGCGTGTTGAAGCCGGGAGGGAAGGCTTTGCTGCAAGTCCCCTACTCCATTCTGCTCGATAAGACCTTTGAAGACGATTCCATAGTTTCGGAGTCTGACAGAGAGAAATATTTCGGCCAGTTTGACCATGTCAGGATTTATGGTCGCGACTATCCCAACCGGTTGAAAAAGGCAGGTTTTGTTGTCTATCAGGTGAACCAGAAGAATGGTTTCAGGAAAACTCCCTCATTGGACAAATTTGCCGTTAACCCGGAAGAATTACTTTTTGTCTGCGATAAACCATTAAACAAAAGCAGGTTATGAGAAATGCGGAAATTAAAATACTATTTTCCTGTTTTCTGATATTGCCCGCTACCCGGCTATTTGCCAGTGGAACCAACGCTTCCTCCACGACATCGATATGGCTCTATCTTTTCCTGGCTCTTTTTCTGATTACGGTGGGTGTGGCTTTCGTTCTGCGTAAAAGACAGAAGCAGAATACACTCCGGCTGGAAAAACTTCAAAACTCTTTAAAAGACTTGCAGCAAGAGCTGACTTCGCTTAAAAAAGACAGGGAAGAAATCATCCAACAGCGAATTAATTCTCTCCATGATGAGATAGAAAGCCGCAAACAGAATTTGGATGCTATGAAAAAGACATTGGAGGCTTCGAAACGCTCCGCCGGACAAAACTCTTTCCTGTTAACAAAGATTAGCCATACACTACGTACCAACCTCAATGATATACTCGGTTTCTCTATGTTGCTTGGAAATGAGTTTGCGCTGCATGAGGAACAGGAGCTTTTTGAATTTAATGAGAATATCCGAAAAAGCGGGGCATCGCTTATGCATCTGCTGAACAACATTATTGACATTAGCAAGATCGAATCCAAAAGTTTTCAACTGAATACAGAGGAATGTAATCTTGCTGGCATCGGCCAAGAGCTTATTAGCCAATATGCGCCGGTGGCTAGCCAAAAAGATATAAGAATTGTCTTTCAGGATGACAAAGTTCCTCCTTTTGCAGCCGACAGCGAGGCAGTGAAGCATATTCTTTCCAATTTGCTGGACAATGCCGTACGTTACACCGAAAAAGGATTTATAAAAATTTCACAAACGCTTAAAGATAAAGAAGTTGTCTGGTCTGTCAAAGATACCGGCACTGGTATTGATAAAGCCTATCTTCCCGATATTTTCGAGCCTTTCCGACAGCAAAGTCTGGGTTATAGTAAGACCAGCTACCAGGGTGCCGGGCTGGGACTGCCGCTAATAAAGAACATGCTGGACATTATGGGGGGAAGAGTTGATATCACTTCGGAAAAAGCAAAGGGAACGACAGTAACAATCTATCTGCCTTTCATTTCGTTTTCTGCGAAAAGTATTCCTCCCGTTGCCAAAAAAACCGTTGTCCCAAAGGGTAAAAAACAGCTGTCTCAAAAGTCCGGACTGAAGAAAGCGAACGCCAGAATACTTATTCTGGACGAAGATAAGCTTGGGAACATGTTGATTAAAAAGATTCTTACCGGTGCTCAGGTGGGGGTTTACAATAAAGAAACCGACCCCTACGAATGGATGACACAGCAACTTAAAAAACAACCGATTCCTGATATTCTGATGATAGAGTTGGACTTCACCGGAAAAACGAAGGGTGCAGCTGTATTGCAAAAAATAAAGGAGATGCATCCGGAGATAGAAAATACACCGGCTATCGTACTTTCCGCCTATCCCGACACAAATGGGTCAGAAAAAGCGATTCAACAGGGTTTTAACGCTTATTTACAGAAGCCTTTTCATAAAAATGATTTAATTTTTCTGATGAATCGGCTTATTTCTTCATGAATTTTCTTACTTTCGTTTTTTAAATAAAAGAATGAGCACTTATGCCCAGAAATTTCGAAGATACTTTAAATGTTCTTATAGTTGAAGATAACGATTTGAATGCAAAATTTTTATCCGCTATTTTGAAGCGACTGAATTACAATATCGATCTGGCTGTTAATGGACAAATCTGTGTCGAGAAATTTTTAGAAAATGACTACGATTTTATTCTTATGGATATTCAAATGCCGTTAATGAATGGCTTGGATGCCACGGCACGTATCAGGGAAATGGAACAACAGATGGAAGTAGATTACCGTATTCCCATTATCGCCATAACGGCCTTTGCGTTTGAACACGACAAGCAAAATTGTTTGGATTCCGGAATGGATGATTATCTGACAAAACCCTATCGTCCACAGGATCTTATAGATATCATCAAAATTTATTTCCCCGAAAAATAACCTGAAATAAAAGACCTGAAATAAAAAAAACGCCATGTCTCAACATGGCGTTTTTTTATAGAAGATAGTTATACCGGTTTATTTTTTAGGCTTTACAGCGTGATGAAAATTTACCAGTTTTACATCAAACACCAGTGTGGAGAAAGGAGGAATAGGCCCCATATTACGTGTGCCGTAACCCAGCGAAGAGGGTATGATCAGTTTGGCCGTTCCACCCTTGCGCAACATGGAAATGCCTTCGTCCCATCCCGGGATTACCTGATGCATTCCCAAAGTAAATTCAAAGGGTTTGCCCCGATCAACCGAGCTGTCAAATTTCTTGCCATTTAGCAGATATCCCGTATAGTGAACGGAAACTTTATCACCCTTTTGCGGGTGTGGACCTTTTCCGGCCTTTTCAGCAATAAAATAGAGTCCATCCTGCGTGGGCTTTACCGTGATATTATTTTTCTTCAGGTAAGCTTCTCTCTCCTTTGCTTCTGCGTTTTGCAATTTCATCATACGGGCACTTTTCTCGGCCTGAATCTGCTGTAAGTTTTTCACAGCTAACAGCTTAATAGCAAAATAGACATCCTTGGTAGAATCAACAAATTTGGGAAGCTTCCGCATACGGAATAGTTTTGTAAAAACAGAGTCGGCATTACTCTGAAAAACAGCACTGTCGCCAACGTGCATCATCTCAAGCCCCTCATAAATATCGCCTTTATAAATGGATTTAATCATAGGAATCTTCATGGGGCGCTGAGAAGCAGGTAAATTTCTACTATCGAATAATACCGAATCGGGGGTACCGTAAACCATATCAACCAAAGCATATTCAGCAAGTCGGGCTTTTGTAGTATCCTTACTCCTATGATAAAATTTATAATACAATCCGGTATCCGACTTTTTGAATCCGGGATGGCGCGACTGGTTACAAGAGGTCAGAAACAAACCAGCAAGAATGCCGATAAAGGCAAAGGTTAAGATTTTTTTCATTTTTTTTAAAAATTTAATTAAGTTTTAATAATTCCACATAATAAATAATCGGCGTGTGGGGAGGAATTTTGTCTCCGTCGCCCGACAAACCATATGCAAGGTGCGAAGGTAAGATGAATTTTGCTTTGTCGCCCCTTTTTAACAAAAGAATTCCTTCTTCCAGACCACTTTCTACTCCGCCATAGCCTATTCTAAAGGATGTTACACCCGAATAAATTTTCTTTCCATCAAACAGTTCCACCGAGTATCTAATCTTTACAATCTGCCCTGTACGGGCTTTCGGACCTTTTCCGGTAACTAAAATCCGGTATCGCAACCCGGTTCCACTCTCCGTCATATTCCAATGATGCACTTTAATAAAGGTGTCAATCTCCCTTTTCTCCTGGCGCATAATCTTTCGGTTAAAAGCCAACAACTGTTTTTGTGTCAAGGGTTTGATATTTTGTCTTATCCCATTTTTATCAGCATTTTGACAACTCATCCAGCCAAAGATGGTCAACACAACAAATATGGACAGAAGTTTTTTCATTATTAAAGCGAAACGGTGTAATCAAGTTCATCTTTGAAATGTTGCAGTACCTCCTTAATCTTACCGATGGTATTATCTATTCCCATTTTTGAAGTCCCTCCTGAAGCATTTATATGCCCGCCACCATTAAAAAAGTCGTGTGCCAGCCGGTTCACTGAGAAACTACCTTTGGAACGGAAAGAAATCCGAATCTGGTTGTCTTTTTCTGTAAGCAGCACAGCGAGATTAATCCCCTCCATAGAAAGGCCGTAGTTTACCAACCCCTCCGTATCACCCACCTGATAATCAAACCTTTTCAGATCGTCTTTGGTCAGATAAATAACGGCAGTATGAAGGTCTCTCCACACCATCAGCCGACTACTCAAAGCAAAGCCAAGCAGCCGGATCCTGTTTTCTGTGTAAGTATCATAAACCAGCTTGTGCACGTTTGCAGCATCTATGCCCAGTTCAATAAGTTCGGCAACAATATGATAAGTACGTCCATGGTTGCAATTGAAGCTAAACGAACCCGTATCGGTCATAATACAGGTATAAAGTGCCAGCGCCTCCTCCACACCCAAAAGAGCCTTATCGCCCATGGCTTCTATAAACTCATACACCAGCTCACCTGTCGAAGAAGAGGCTGTGGAACAGAAATAGTGGTCAAACTCATCACCCGGATCTAAATGGTGGTCAATGATAATTTTTTTTCCAGCAAACTTTTCCAGATCAGGCGCCATATTCCCGGTACGGTCAAGACTGTTAAAGTCGAAGCAAAACAGCAACTGTCCCGATGCCAAAGCAGCTCTCACCGCTCGTGCATTCCGGTCGAAAATAATCATTTCTTCAGCTCCGGGGATCCATTTGTAATATCCGGGAAAGTCATTGGGGACCAACGCAGTAACCTCATGGCCTTTTTTACGTAAATAGTGCAACATAGCTAATGCAGCGCCAATAGTATCACCGTCGGGATTTTTGTGACAAACAAGGACTATTTTTTGTGGACTAACCAGCAACCGGCCAACCGCTTTTATTTCCAGAGAATCAAACATAAACATATTTCAATTAGCGCACAAAGATAAATATTTACACGGGATTCAGATTCATCCCGGCCGGCTTGTTTGGGTAATTCATTTACCTTTGCACAAATTTTAAAAAAAATCTATTAAAATGACCGGAAACATCACATTTACAATGATTAAGCCCAAAGCCATGAAAAACGGTAACATGGGTAATATTATCGCTAAGATTATCGAAGGCGGATTTAAAATTAAGGCATTAAAGCTCACCAACCTGACCAAAGAACAGGCCATGGAGTTCTACGCCGTGCACAAAGAACGTGCTTTCTATAACGGCCTTACCGACTTTATGTCATCAGGCCCCATTGTAGCCGCAGTGCTGGAAAAAGAAAATGCCATAGCAGCATACCGGGAGTTTATAGGAGCTACAAATCCTGCAGATGCAACAGAAGGAACCATACGTGCGATTTACGGAACCAGCATTGAAGCCAATGCCGTGCATGGTTCTGACAGCGACGAAAATGCACAAACAGAAGCCGGGTTTTTCTTTTCAAAAAGAGAATGGGTGTAAACTAACCTTACAAATTACCGTTTATAAGCCTGTATTCCTTTGAAGCAGGCTTTTTTTAGGCCCAAACAGGACTATTTTCTGGGTTTAAACTCGCTAAAAGTACCATCATCATAAACGAAAAGTACCCATTTAACATGGCTGTCAGGCTTATGCATACCATAATGAGCCATTTCTTCATCTTTCACTTCAGGCTCAGCAGCCAAGGACTTAGTATTACGAGAAGCAGCAGCCTTATCTTCAGAACCTGTTACATCCAAAGCGACACTTCCGGGAGTCGGCCCCTCCGGAAATAAGTTTTGTGAAACAGAAGAAGACAACGAAACTCCGTTTGTTAACATATTTCCTTCCCCCAGCGTCAGCCAATCAAGACTGATTTCAGGAAAATGCCTTTTAATCCGCAAAACAAAATCAAGACTGGGTTTGTTACGCCCCGACAAAACATGCGAAACCGCAGAACGCTGCATACCGATAGCATCCGAAAACTGTGCAGCCCGTAATTGATAATGTGCCATAATGGTTTTTATTCGATCTACCATTTGTCTAATTTTAGTTTACAAATGTACAAAATATATTCAATTTTTGTGTTATAAATTTAGTAAAAAAATACAATACATTTGTAAACATAGCTTTTTTGAAAATAAAATATATATTTTCAATTCTAATATATTGCTATTCATTAAATTATGTATTGGTTTATAAAAAATCAAATGGTAGTTGAATTAATTAAGCTATATTAATGTATTTTATAGATATTAATCAGTATTTTCCTGATTAATAGCCATTTGAAATATTAAAATGATAATCTTCCTTTACTATTTACATTTGTACTAAAATAATGAAAGGAATAATAAAATATACTTATGTATATTGTGCTGTTAATCAGTAAGATAGTATATTATAGTTACATTTGTATTGGTTATATAATTTTGTTTACAGAAATACATTATTATAAATATACATTGTTAAACTCGGCGAAAGTGACACTTGTCGCTTTTTTCTCTGTCGAAGTTTCCGAAAGGAACCTGCAGAAAACTCTTTTTATTCTCAGGTGACAGCATAGGGATATGGCCTCCCCTATTTGTCAGACTTTACAGAATTGTTAAACGCCCCTTGTCTTATTTCCATGCGAACAATTTTGCTACCTGCACACCGGCTTTCTTTTTCATAATTGTGGATGAAAGACTAATTTGAAATAATTACATAAGAGACAGCCATTAGAATGGCCGATTTATCTGTTTACCACAATAAGGTCGGGATTACACCAGCCGATTGGCATGATAATAAGCAATCGAATAGTCCGTAAAATATCCAAATTCACAGAGTATCAGAGAAATAACGGGGAAGGATGAGGTATCCTAAAGCTATGAGGGTATCACTCGTAGCGCAGCGACTCGATGGGATCGGTACGGGCGGCTTTGTTGGCCGGGATAATTCCGGAAACAAGCGCCACAACAAAAGTCAGCAAAACACCGCCGAAGACCCACTCCCAGGGAATGATAAAAGTACTGCCGGTAACCAAAGAAATAATATTACCCATAATAACACCGGCAACAATGCCGAGAACACCTCCAATCTGAGCAATAACGATAGCCTCAAACAAAAACTGATTACGGATGGTTTGCCGGCGCGCACCTATGGCTTTGCGGATACCAATTTCCTGTGTTCGTTCGGTTACCGACACCAGCATAATATTCATAAGTCCGATAGCTGCGCCAAACAGCGTTATCAGTCCGATGATGGTGGCGCCGATGGTAACGTTTCCGGTAAGTCCGATAAGCATGTTAGCTATCTTATCGCTTTTCACAATAGAAAAGGAGTCCTCCTGGCCCAGACGATCTTTGCGAATTTGCCGGAATAATCCGGTAGCTTCTCCAATGGAAGCATCCATCTGGCTGGGATGGCTCACCATGATACTGATGGTATAGTTCATGTTGGGGCGGGAGAAATACTGGCGTACATTATTCAGTGGCAGGAAACAGACACGGTCGCCGGTAAAGCCAAGGCTGGAGCCTTTTTCCTGTAAAGTTCCGATAACCCGGTACAAACCAGGACCAATGGAGATAATTTTCCCAATAGGATTTTCTTTGTGTTTGAAAAGCTTCTTCACCACATCACTACCGAGAATAACCAGATGGTCGCCGTCTTTTACTTCAGAAGGCTGAAAACCACGGCCTCTCGCCAATTCCAGACCGGCAGTAGCGAGGTAGTTTTCATCCACGCCTGTCACGCGCACATTCGGATTGGTTTTTTGCGATTTGTATTTCACAGTAGCAGTTCCTGTCCCCACAATACTCACAGAGGTGACAGCGGGAAAATCATAGCGCTTCTTAAATGCTTCTGCTTCCCGGTAAGTTATAATTGAATAAGCCTCAGCCCGGGTATGGTGACGGCCAATCTGAACACGCAGGGAACGGTTTCGAATATTGAACGTATTAGAACCCATCATAGCAAAATTCTGTGTCAGATAATACTCCACAGCATCGATAGCCGTCAGTATTCCCACCAGAGCCATAATACCAAACGCAATAATCGCAACGGTAAGGATAGTCCTTACCAGATGGCTCCTAATGGAGTTGAGAGAAATACGCGCATTTTCCCGAACAAGCTTTAAATTATTCAATTTAATCCTCTTTTTTACCATAAGCCAGATCACCGGCATCACCAAGGCCAGGCACAATGTAGGCCTTTGCTGTCAGTTCATCGTCAATGGCTCCTGTCCATATTTTTATTTTATGTTTTGAGAATGTCTTTCTCAGAAACTGGATTCCTTCGTTGCTTGCCAGCACCGAAACAATATGAATCTCTTTAGGTATTCCCTTTTCCAGCAACCCTTTTATGGCTGCCACCAGCGAACCGCCCGTGGCCAGCATCGGATCGCTGATAATCAAAATCCGTGACTCCATACCGGGCGAAGAGATGTATTCCAGTTTTATCACAAAGTCTTCGTCCGCATCATATTTACGGTAAGCAGAGATAAACGCATTCTCGGCATAGTCGAAGAAATTCAGCATTCCCTGATGCAGGGGAATACCGGCCCGTAATATAGTTGCCAGCAGTGGCTGCTGCTCTATCACCTGCATGTGGGCAGTTCCCAACGGCGTAATGATGTCCTTTTTCTTATAAGGTAGCTCTTTGCTAATTTCATAGGCAAAAATCTCACCCAAGCGTTCCAAGTTTCGCCTGAAGCGTAAACGATCCTGCTGCATGTGAATATCCCTGATTTCAGAAAGAAACTGATTGAAAACGGAGTTGGTTTTTCCTAATTCCCTGACCATCGATATTAGTTTTAGACAAAGATAAAAGAAAATTTTCAGTAAACGGAAAAAAAATTCCGGAATACCTGGAGTTTGTTCTTTCAGGGCTACCTTCCTCCGGTTTTTATTTTTATTAATCCCCTGTTAAAGCCTGCACGATCCGGTTAATGGGAAATGGAAACCGGTTGATTTCCAGGCGATAGTAAGACACCTCCTGAGAGCCGAATCCCCGGTAAAAACGTGCCAGGTCAGGATTGTTAGATCCTTCAAAGTCGAGCACAAGTGTCGTTTCTGCAAATTCCTTAATCACGGCATCCAGCAAAAAAGTCATGGCTCCGTTTTGGCGGGCTTCCGGTGTTGAAGCTGAGAACAGAAATATCAGATGTTGTTGGTCTTTTAAAAAAAATGCTCCTGCGCAAAGCTCATTATGTTCCGAATAAACCCCATAAATTACTCCCATAGCCTTAAACATTGCTTTGAACATCAATGTATTCAGGCGCCGGTAATGTACATCATGCCAGTGTTTTACCTCTCGTCCCTTGTTTTGTCCGAACATATCGGTAAGCAGGCCGGGCTCCATTCCTTTTACGAGCGTCAGCCCGGAAGAGAGGGCTTTTTTCAGATTTCGCCTCGTATTGGTGGCATAACGCGCCGACAATTTAGGATATCTTGAAATCAAATCCAGCAGGTAGCTCTTGTTGGGAATCAGCCGGTAATCTTCGGGACGGGGATGGTTGTGGATGTTCAGGTTAATCTGAACAAAACGAAATTTCTCCGGGATTGCAGTAATGAATTTGTTAATGATGCTGCTGTTAAGAATTTCGATAGAAAATATGCCGAGTTGCTGGATAAAAAAAGGTTGAAACAGGTAATAAACACCATATTTTTTATTACCGGTAAGTGGCATAACACGTACGTAGTCGTCTTCCACCAGCGCTTCCCAGCCTTCATGCACCACATCCAGATACCAGCTTAGTGCATAAATATTGCCATTAAATGCCTTTTGGATACAGGCATCCCATTTCATTTTATCAATATCGCTATGTAGAAGATAGTCAATCATTGGTTTAGAATTATGGTTTTGTCGCTTCCTCAAGTAAAGTTTCATACACCCGGCGCCAACCTTTCCAACGTTTCTCATCGCTAAGCGACTCATTGTGCCAGAGCGAAATAAAAGTACCGTTTACCTTTTTTACTTCAGCGATAAGTTTTTTTATTTTATTTGTTGCATCCTCAGGTGTATGGTTGAGATAATCACGCAACGTCCCGTCCATAACGGCAAAAGGATGCAGTCGTAGCTTTGTCTCCACATCCAGTTCCAGGTCATAGAAATGATAGGTATCACAAATGCCGGCTCTGAACCCGGGTAATGCAGCGAAACCCATGGTGTAATCATCTAAAATATCATTTTCAATCAGGTTCTGGTAAGTATCGGGCAGGTTGAGGCGGAGAAAATGCTGTCTGCTACGTGTGATATCTTTCTTCAGCAGATCTTCCAGACTTGCCAATTCCTCTTTAAGGAGTTCGGGAGTTTCAACAGTATTATAGCTGGGATGCAGACCTATTTCGGCATAATCAGCCAGCCATTTCACCAAACGCTGAAACCTGCCGTTTCGAAAGTTGATGTTCTTGTCAAAACGCCCATACATGCCAAAGAGAATAAAATAAACCGGATGAAGATTATATTTTTTCTGGTATTCGCGTTGTAAATCAAAAGTATCAAAGGGATCTTTTATTCTTCCCATCAACACCCGTGCCCTGCTTCTAAACTCCTTAAAATTGAATGTTTTCAAAGCGATGTAAAAGCCGCCTATCGAACGAAGCCAGCCTTTCTGGGAGTAAGCCCATGCAGAATCAATATCATAAGTAGGGATAAAACGAAATTTTCTCACCGGAAAGACAAACTCCGGATAACGCTCTAAAATAATCCGCTGAATCTCCAGCGTCCAGATATTCACCATGGGTTTTTCCAAAATACCCCACTGAAAACTCACACTCAGCGGGGCGGCAAACCGCCCGTGGTGGTCACGAACAAAAGGCAGATACTCTTCGTATCGTGAAACCAGGAAAAAAATTGCCGAAAAGACATCAAAGGGTAAAGCCGCATCTTCATCATATACCTGGAAAATAGCTTTGTCTCCCTTGTAATTAAAGGTATTGTACTCTAGGCTGTGTACACCCTTTTCAAAAAGCAAACCGGAAGCTTTGAAAAAAACATCATCTGTATGCGCCTTCATACCATACATCATTTTAGGCTTGTCTGCACTTTGAAAAGCATCCAAATCATTTGTTATCTCATAGGAGATTTTCAACAAATCTCTAAAAACCAGCCGGAAAACATAACGAACACGGTTGGTGATCTTTGGTACGTATATCAGGATATCTTTCATACACGGTAAAAGTAGAAAATTTCAGGGACATTTTGCCACTTACCGGTTTTTCTACATGGGAATAAACCGATCGTTCAGGGCAAAGAAGAATCTTTTCCGGTAAGGGTCGTACCGCCAGTAACGCTTTGTCCGACGCGAAGCCGGCGTATTTTTAGCGAGAAAGGTATTTAGCAGGTAATCGAACGTATAGCCGGCATAAGTACGTCCGAGGTTCTGAGCATAAGTGTATATCTTTTTCACGGTAAGGCTGTCAAACTGAAAGAGATATTTAATTTTCCCTGAATATGGATCTACATCAAAATGACCTTCGATATTGTCGGTTAGCAAATTTTCGGCAAACAATACTTTCCCCGATTTTTCAGGAAACAGTGGCCCGTGGAGCGAAAACCAGGAACTTACATCCAGTGCATTTAAAAACTGATGATGGACATAAACATCATTATCATAATAAGCCGTATCAGAAAACAGATAATATTGTTCCTCCAATTCAATTTGTGAAACGCTGACTACATAAGTGTTACTATCTGGGCTACTTCTCGTTAACAGATGTAACCCATATTTTTTCAGTTCATTGGTATAACCTTTCATATAATCCCGGATAAAAACCGAATCGACAATATACTGAATATATCTTGAATGAACCCAAAGGATAGAATCTCTTTCACGTTTGTTTTGGTAGCTGATACTATCAAGAATATCCGTTTTAATGTTGTACTTATATAAAAACAGAGGGGGGTTTACCTGAATCGAAATTTTTGAAGCCTGTGCCACAAACTCCTTGGCCAGCTTTCGCTCTGACTGCCCCATGGTAAATAGCACCGGCAACAACAAAAGCGTTGTCAGCAGAATTCGTAATGAAGAACTTTTTGCTTGCATCGTCTAAAATTAATAATTTGCATAAAACAAAACAAAATCTGTGCCGCAATCCGGGTTTTTACAATTGTTTTCCAAGTGTAAAGTCCACATCAGAAGCAGCCTTAAACTACTACACAGAAGGAGAAAGATTAGCAAAAATGTCTTCACCTGAATATTTAAATTTCAGAGCAGCCGGATTTCTCTTCTGTTCACAAAGATAGGTATCTGCTGCATTTATTAAAGTCAAGCCGGGAAAAACTTAAGAAAGGTTTGAAAGAGGAGCCGTGTTAGAAAAGTTCCAGTTGAATTTCATCATCTCCCATTCTGTTATCCGGTTGCTTTTCTTCTTTCGACGGCTTCTCTTCCTCCGTTTTTGAAATACTGTTTTTGTCTGCCTGTTTCGCTGAACTGTTTTCTCCACCGTTCTCTCCATTAGGTTCATTTTCAGAAACAGCATCCTCCTCTTGTCCGGAGAGTTCATAAGGCAAAGGAGTAAGCAGTTTCATTTTCTTCACCGCTTTGTTAGTCAATCGCTTACCTTTGGCACGGTAACTTTTAACACCAATAAAATCAGCCAGCATCACCACCTCAAAATTCACTTCGCTGCTCTCCTTTGTTTTCAGTTCCATCTCCAGCCGTGGCAGGTAATCCATAGAATAAGCCACCAACTTTGAGCCTCTGGCATCGGAGATAAAGAGATATTTCTTATCGGACGGCGTATCGCTATCAATGCTAAAACGCTTCACGTAATACCTGTCCTGAGTGCCATCGAGATAGACGGCAGAGATTATTTTCTGTGGATTAAATTTCTCAATGAGTACCATTTCGTCATAAAAATGGGTAGCAAGGTCGAAACCGGTAAGTTTAAACTCGCCCGTGGACATGAGGGAAAGGATTTTGTCCTCACCTTTGAAAGCACCGAGATAATGTCCTCTTTCCTCGGTATTCAATCGTCTGACAGTATCGTCGTACCAGATATCAAGAGCACCGAGTGTAGAGATACCCTCTTCGCGTTTCACAATATTGCGAACAGAGACCTTGCTCAGGATATTTCCCTGCGATGAACGACCTTTGATAGCGAGCTCTTTAAAATCAAAATCAAGGTGAGTCTTTTTCATTTTTGGTTTAGACCGCAGGTTCACGCGGATTACCTCTGCCTCACCATTGGGGTTGGCCGAAAAATAGATAACTTTTGAGTCCTTGGCACCACGGGTCAGCTCATACACTTTGTCGCGGGTAACACCTTTTATGGCAAGACGTTTCACATAATATTTTCCCTGCCGGCCATCACGGTAAACCATATTATAAATAGTACGGTCATCGTTTCTCTTAAAGACATTGAGATACAGAATATCCTTCCCTACAAAAACTTTCGGAGCTACTTTTGTCACCAGAAAAGTACCATCTTCACGAATGACGATGAAATCATCAATATCGGAGCAATCCGTAACATATTCATCTTTTTTAAGTCCGGTACCGGCAAAGCCCTCTTCGCGGTTAACATACAGCTTTTGGTTGGCAACAGCCACCATGTTCGCCTGGATAGTATCAAAATTCCGGATTTCCGTTTTTCGCCCGCGACCTTTTCCGTATTTTTTCTTTATTTGTTTGAAATAGTTTATGGCGTAGTCAATCAAATGTTTCAGGTGGTTTTTCACCTCCTCAATCTCTTCTTCCACCTTTACAATCTGTTCCTCCGCTTTAAAAGCATTGTATTTGGAGATACGTTTAATTTTAATTTCGGTAAGGCGAACCAGGTCGTCACGGGTAACTTCCCGGCGAAGTTTCTTTACGAACGGCGACAATCCATTGTCGATGGTTGTGAGCACGCAATCCCATGTTTCGCAATCTTCAATCAGAAGGTATATCCTGTTTTCGATAAAAATTTTCTCCAGTGAGGCATTATGCCAGTTGTCTTCCAGTTCGCCAAGTCTGATTTCCAGTTCCTGCTTTAAAAGGTCAACCGTATGGTTGGTATTGGATCGCAAAATCTGTTTTACCGATATAAACTGTGGCCGTCCGTTCAGGATAACACAGCAATTGGGAGAAATACTCATCTCACAATTGGTGAATGCATACAACGCATCAATAGTCTGGTCAGGCGAGACGTTGGAAGCGAGATAAACTACGATCTCCACATGCTCAGCCGTATTATCGTCTATCTTTTTAATCTTTATCTTCCCCTTGTCATTGGCCGCAACAATAGAATCGATAAGAGAGGAAGTTGTTGTATAATAGGGTATTTCGGTAATGACCAGCGTTTTTTTATCGCGCTGGGATATTTTGGTACGAACCCGCACCTTGCCCCCGCGCAGCCCTTCATTATATCTTGAAAAATCGGCCATTCCACCGGTAAGGAAGTCGGGATAAAGCTCAAAATCTTTTCCCAGTAGATGGCGGATGGAAGCATCAATAAGTTCGATGAAATTGTGGGGCATAATTTTCGATGCCAGCCCCACGGCAATACCCTCCACACCTTGAGCCAGTAATAAGGGAAATTTTACGGGAAGTGTAACCGGTTCCTTGTTTCTTCCATCGTAAGATAGTTTCCATGTGGTTGTTTTGGGATTAAAAACCACCTCTTTGGCGAAAGCCGACAGGCGGGCCTCGATATAACGCGGAGCAGCGGCACTGTCGCCGGTAAGGGTGTTTCCCCAGTTTCCCTGCATGTCGATGAGTAGCTCTTTCTGTCCCAGTTGCACCAACGCATCGCCGATAGAAGCATCGCCATGGGGATGAAATTGCATGGTATGCCCGATGATGTTGGCGACCTTGTTAAAACGTCCATCATCCAGGCGGCTCATAGCGTGCAGAATACGACGTTGTACTGGCTTCAGGCCATCCAAAGCTTCCGGAACAGCACGCTCAAGGATTACATACGAGGCATAATCAAGAAACCAGTTCTCATACATTCCACTCAAATGCGTCCGCCGGTACTGCTTAGCATGTTCCTGATCCGTACTTTTGTTATCGGGCTTCTTTTTTTCAGGTAGTTTCTGTTCTTCCAAATTGTCCATGAATCCAGATCCTCATTATAATTTTTTGAACCATCCCAATTTTTCGGAACGACTGTACCACTAACAGCCGGAGACGGGATTTATTTAAAAGTGCGAAGATAGTAAAACGACTGAAAAGTAAAAGGAAAGAATTTGATTTTTATGCTCATCAAAATGAGCCGGCGGTACCCCTGATAAAAAAAACCGCCCCATCCCAAAGGGAGGAGCGGTGAGGAAAAATAATCTTTTAAATTACACCCTGGTCCATCATGGCGTTGGCCACTTTGAGGAAACCGGCAATATTGGCTCCCCTGACATAGTTGACGTACCCATCATCTCCGGTGCCATATTTAATACAGGCATCGTGAATGGAAGACATGATATGATGCAGTTTTGCATCTACTTCTTCCGAAGTCCAGGCAAGCTTCATAGCGTTCTGCGTCATCTCCAGACCGGAAACGGCAACCCCGCCGGCATTAACAGCTTTACCGGGACCAAATGGGATTTTTTTCTCATGAAAAAGTGTTACAGCTTCAGGAGTACAGCCCATATTGGAAACTTCAGACACCGCTATAATACCATTGTCAATCAGGTTTTTTGCATCGTCACCGTTTAGCTCATTCTGAATGGCGCAAGGCATGGCAATGTCACATTTTACTTCCCACGGATGTTTACCGGAAACGAAAGTAGCAGAGGCAAATTCTTCGGCATACGGCGCTACAACATCCTGATTAGAGGCCCTGAGTTCGAGCAGATAATCAATTTTCTCGCCGGAGACTCCTTCCGGATCATAGATGTAACCATCAGGGCCGGAGATGGTAACAACCTTACCACCCAGTTCGGTAACTTTCAGGGCAACACCCCATGCAACGTTACCGAAACCGGAGATAGCTACTGTTTTACCTTCAAAAGTTTCGTTTTGCTCGGCCAGTATTTCTTTGGTAAAATAGACACCGCCAAAGCCGGTAGCTTCAGGACGGATAAGGCTGCCACCCCAGCTCAGACCTTTGCCCGTCAGGACACCGGCATTTTCTCTCGCCAGTTTTTTGTACATGCCGTAAAGGAAGCCAATTTCTTTGCCACCAACACCCACGTCGCCGGCAGGAACATCGGTCTCCGGACCAATAACTCGCCACAATTCCAGCATAAAGTTCTGACAGAAATGCATAATTTCATTGTCCGATTTACCTTTGGGATTGAAATCGGACCCCCCTTTTCCGCCACCCATGGGCAGTGTCGTCAGCGAATTTTTGAATATCTGTTCAAAGCCTAAAAATTTAAGAATGCTCAGGTTCACACTGGGGTGAAAACGCAATCCCCCTTTGTAGGGACCGAGGGCATTGTTGAACTGCACCCTGTAGCCAAGGTTCATCTGCACTTCGCCGTTATCATCAACCCACGGCACTTTGAACATCAAAACACGGTCAGGCTCCACAAGACGGTCAATGATACCAGCCGAATCAAATTGGGGGTTTTCATTTACTACGTCTTCAATAGACTCCAAAACTTCGCGTACCGCCTGTAAAAATTCTAATTCACCCGGATGCTTTTTCTCCAGGTTGTTCATAATATTGTCAAGGTTCATTTCCTTAGTTTTTAGTGATTTTTGTTCCATAAATAAAACCGGCTTTTTCGTTTCCGATTTCGCTGCAAAATTAGATATAATCCGTACGGCCATATCAATTTTTCTCAAAGATACAGTTTTTTTATTTTGTTTAAATAAAATAAGAATCAGAACATCAAAAGGCTGAATATCATAGTTTTATAGAGCTTTCAAATGTTGATATTAGAATCGTTCGCAGGACAATTCCGGCCGGTTCTGTAAAAGCCGTAAAACGACTAGAGCCGTTTACGTAATTCACTTAGAATAAGCAGAACAGCGTATAAATGGCAGTATTCAGGATAAAACTGACAAATTTGATTAATTTTGACCTGTGCTCTTCTATAATCCAAGTTTGACATGACTTTTGCAGAAAAGACCCTGACATTTTATAAGCAGCTGTCGCCAGGCAGGAAGTTGCCGGAAGGTGTTGATATTTTGAATCCCTATTCCCGTCCGGAAACGATAGCCGCTTGTGAAACCTTTTACACGAAGTTTTACAGCGATCAAAAAAACAGAAGAATTATTTTTGGTATCAACCCGGGAAGATTTGGAGCAGGGATAACCGGCATCCCTTTCACCGATCCTGTTCATCTGGAAAAGGCTTGCGGTATCCCTAACAATTTCGACAAGAAACCCGAACTCTCCTCGCAGTTTATCTACCTGCTGATTGAAAATATGGGTGGTGTAATTCCTTTTTACCGACACTATTTTATCGGTGCAGTTAGCCCGTTTGGGTTTGTAAAAAGCGGGAGGAACTTTAACTACTATGACGACAGATTGCTGGAGCGAAGCCTCAAACCTTTTATCGTAAAAAATATGGTCAGGCAAGTGGCGCTGGGCATTAGTACCGATAAATGTTTTTGTCTCGGAAACGGGAAGAACTTTGTCTATTTGCAGCGGTTAAATGATGAACTGAACATTTTTGACGAAATCATTCCCCTTCCCCACCCGCGCTGGGTGATGCAATACCGCCGGAGACAACTTCAAAAATATCTCGACGAAATGAGCAGAAAACTCAGTATTTAATTTGGGAGTCATTTATCCTTTGTCCATTATGATATTTTCATCTTCATCGCTGTTTTAGACGATAGTGTTGCTGCTTTTAAACGCAATGAATTTCATTCAAAAACAGCCACTTCTCAAGACAAACCGGGAAAAGTTCTGGTACTCCTTTTGAACTTTTGAAAATTCAATTACATTTGCGCCTTAATTTCAGTTATGTTTCAACACGCCATTATCGGACCCGACCAGTCATGGATGCTATGGGCCATTCTTATCCTTTCCGCTACTTTCGGAATCTGGGCCGAGCAAAACACCAAATGGGGTAATAAACTTTCGGCAGTGGTGATTTCCATATTAATCACTTTTTTATTATCAAATCTTTACATTATCCCCACAAAATCACCGACTTACGGTATTGTCTGGTCGTATCTTGTACCGCTTGCCGTTCCGCTGTTGTTGTTCAAAGCCAATATCCGCCGGATTATCCGGGAAGCCGGTCCTACCCTCGTTGCCTTTGGCATTGGCAGCGTCGGCACCCTTGTTGGTACTTACATTGCTTTCAAGACAATTCCGCTCGGAGCGGAAGGATGGAAACTGGCAGGGATTTTCAGCTCAACTTACATCGGCGGTTCCATGAATTATGTGGCCACCTCCGAAGCGCTCCATCTTCATTCAAGTGACTTGCTCACGGCCGGTGTAGCGGCTGACAACCTTGTGATGACTATCTATTTTCTGATACTGTTTGCCCTGCCGGGCGTTGGTTTTTTGAGAAAACATTTTAAAAATGTTCATCAGCAAAATGCAGAAAACATGCAGGATACAGAAGTCTTTGAAGAAAACAGCGATGAGAATCCCAACCTGCTTGATATGGGAAAAGGTTTAAGTATCGGCCTTCTCGCTGCCGCCATAAGTTTTTATTTACAACACCTTATCGGGATACAAGGCAGTGCCATATTGATTATTACACTACTCGTTGTTGCCGTGGCTACACTGTTCCCAAAACAGATGAACGCCATACGTGGTGCCGACCAAATCGGAACTTTTCTAATGCAAATCTTTTTCGCCGCCATTGGAGCCAGTGCCAACATTCTTGTGGTCTTGAAAGTAGGCCCCATACTCTTTCTCTTTGCCGGATTGATTCTCTTCGTTCACTTAATTTTCATTTTGATTTTCGGAAGGCTTTTCAACCTTGACCTTGCTGAAATCGTCATAGCCTCCAATGCCAACATGGGTGGCCCCACCACCGCCGCTGCCATGGCAGTAGGACGCCGTTGGAAATCGCTTGTCATCCCTGCCATCCTTTGTGGTACACTTGGTTACGCCATTGCCACTTTTATCGGTGTAGGTATGGCTTACTGGCTGCACTAACAACTTTTTGCCACAAGTTAGTCACGCTTTTCAAAGGCACATACAGGCTTGCCAGTTGTTCCGGTTGAGGAATATCCAATTTACGCGTAACATGCTTTGTAGCTGGTTTTTAATGTATTTAAACTCTTTCTAAATAGGTGATGCGAAAAAAAATCAGTAAATTACTTAGAAAAAAAATGCCGTGAAAATTGTACTTTCGTGCAAAAATTTAAGAACCATATAAAAACATTAATTATGGCAAAAGTGAAAGGTGTCATTGTAGTTGACATTGAAAAGTGCAAAGGCTGTAGCATTTGTATCCCGGCCTGTCCCACCGATGTGATTGCTTTGGCAAAAGAAGTGAACGGCAAAGGTTATCATTTTGCTTTTATGGAAAATCCGGAGGTCTGCACCGGTTGCACCAACTGTGCCGTGGTTTGCCCCGATGGTGTCATTACTGTTTACAGGGTAAGAGTTAAATAATTATCAAAAAAAATAAAACAAAAAGATATGGGTGAACTAAAATTAATGAAAGGTAATGAAGCCCTGGCCGAAGCCATCATTCGTGCCGGCACAGATGGCTATTTCGGTTACCCTATTACGCCACAGTCGGAAGTTTTGGAATACCTCATGGCTTCCAAACCATGGGAAACAACGGGAATGGTTGTATTACAGGCAGAAAGTGAGGTGGCTTCCATAAATATGTTATACGGAGGCGGCGGAACCGGTAAAAAAGTAGTTACTTCTTCCTCCAGCCCGGGCATCAGCCTTATGCAGGAGGGCCTTTCGTATATTGCCGGCTCCGAAATCCCGGTTTTAATTGTGAATGTGGTTCGCGGCGGCCCGGGTTTGGGCGATATTCAGCCGGCACAATCCGACTATTTCCAGGCTACAAAAGGTGGAGGTCATGGTGACTACAGGCTTATTGTTCTGGCACCATCCTCAGTTCAGGAGATGGCCGATTTTGTTCCTGTTGCTTACAATTTGGCTTTCAAATATAGAAATCCTGCCATGATACTCTCGGATGGCGCCATTGGCCAGATGATGGAAAAAGTTGAATTTTTCGAACCTGTGCAGCGCCTCTCCGATGAAGAAGTAAAAGCCCGCTATCCTTGGGCAACCAACGGAAAACCAAAGAACGGAGAAAGAAGAATCCTGACCTCATTGGATTTAGACCCGCAGAAGCTGGAAGATCACAACCATCATATTCAGGAAAAATACCGCGAAATTGAGGAAAAAGAAGTCCGCTATGAAGCTTTACAATGCGACGATGCCGATTATATATTAGTTGCTTACGGAACCAGCGCACGTGTTTCGTTGAAGTCTGTAAAGCTCTTGCGGGAAAAGGGTATTAAAGCCGGGCTCCTGCGCCTTATCACCCTGTGGCCTTTCCCCACCAAAAAAATTCAGGAACTGGTTCAACAAGGGGTGAAAGGTTTCCTCTCGGTAGAAATGAGCGCCGGCCAAATGGTAGAAGATGTCCGGCTATCCGTAAACGGTAAAGTAAAAGTTGAACATTTTGGGCGTTTTGGCGGGATGATTCATTCTCCCGAAGAAGTTACAGAAGCCATGGAACAAAAAATTATAGGAGAATAAGCCATGTCAGATATTGCAATAAAAGAGATTATAAAACCGGAAAATCTGGTCTATAAAAAAGCTAAGTTGATGACGGACACCCCGCTCAGCTACTGTCCGGGATGTGGCCACGGAACCACGCATCGCCTAATTATGGAAGTGATTGAAGAGCTTGGTAAAGAACATGAAACCGTAGGTGTTGCCCCGGTAGGCTGTTCGGTGCTGGCTTACGAGTTTATGGATGTGGACATGCAGGAAGCTGCTCACGGCCGCGCCCCGGCTCTCGCTACTGCCATTAAAAGACTGTGGCCCGACAACCTCGTGTTTACCTATCAGGGTGATGGCGATTTGGCAGCCATTGGAACAGCCGAAACCATTCATGCCTGCAACCGCGGCGAGAAAATTGTCATCATTTTTATCAATAATGGTATTTACGGTATGACCGGAGGCCAGATGGCCCCTACTACATTAGAGGGAATGAAGACATCCACATCCCCTTACGGGAGAGATATTGAACTAATGGGACATCCGCTAAAGATCACAGAGTTGGTGGCTCAGCTTCCGGGCACCTATTATGTAACCCGTCAGGCTGTTCACACACCATCAGCCGTTCGCAAAGCCAAACGGGCCATCAAAAAGGCTTTCCAGAATCAGTTGGACAATATCTCAGGATTGTCTTTTGTTGAGGTTGTTTCCAACTGCAATGCCGGCTGGAAAATGACTCCGCTGGATTCCAACATTTGGATGGAGGAAAATATGTTTCCCTTTTATCCGCTTGGCGACATCAAAGTGGATGGCCGGTTAGTAAAATAGATTTAATTTTTAAATGACGATAAAATGACTGAAGAAATAATCATAGCGGGCTTTGGAGGACAAGGTGTCCTTTCCATGGGAAAGATTCTGGCTTATTCGGGAATCATGCAAGACCAGGAAGTTAGCTGGATGCCATCCTATGGTCCCGAAATGCGTGGCGGCACAGCCAATGTAACCGTGATTGTCAGTGACGAACGTATCAGCTCACCCATTCTCCGGGCTTACGATACGGCTATCATCCTGAATCAGCAATCCATGGATAAATTTGAACCCGAAGTAAAACCCGGCGGCACATTGCTTTACGACCCCAATGGTATATCGCGTCATCCTTCGCGTAAGGATATTAACATTTATAAGGTGCAAGGCGCCAAAAAAGCTGCCGAAATGGGTAACACCAAAATTTTTAACATGATTGTACTCGGTGCCTATCTGAAAATAAAACCAATTGTAAAACCAGAAAATATTGTAAAAGGATTGAAGAAATCCTTACCCGAACGACACCACAAACTCATTCCGTTAAACGAAGATGCCATTAATCTCGGGATGAAAAGTGTGGAAGTTGTTCAGAAAGTGTAAACCTGTATTTCCCAAATTAACCTGCTTAAGTTAAAGCCGGCTTTCGAAAGCCGGCTTTTTTATTGATGCCTACTACTTAATTGCTTCTGTGATGATAGCCATTATTACATTATTTTTCATGCCTGAAACTTATAAAAAGGAACTGGGTTAAGCGTTGTGATTTAATTATGGTGACGGATGATGTTATCAGGGGTCCTGAAAATTAATTGTACAATTTCCAGCTGATACCAAGATAGAAACCGCCATCGGCTCCCGGATATCCGGGTGAATTGTAATAATAATTGTTTCCCAAAAAACCCAGCAGGTTCTTTCCCTGTACAAAGAAGCGGAAACTTTTTATTTTCATCGTAGCATACACATCCAAATAGAGATAATCTCCTGTTTTCTTGTCATGTTGGGTATAGAACGCCCGCAACTCCGGCATATAAGCATCGGCATAATAGCTGGTGAAATAGGAAAGCTGAACGCCGGTTTGCAAATGGGCTGCCCCTTTAAAAATCCATTTTTTAAAAAATAGATTCATCTTCCCCGTTAGCAAAGGCAAATGCAGAAAAGCAGCCATGGAGGTGGTCTGATAAACCGCCCGCAGGTTAATGCCAAAATAATGCAAAGGAATGGTGCCCTCTGCATATAGCTGCAATACACTTCCCGGATTAGCAGCCTGATGTGGGGAAACCGAATCATCGAAATAAGTGTAATTTCCCAGCGACTGGAACGTGGCTCCGGTACGGAAGGATTTATACCGGTATTCGCCCGTAAAGCGAAAAATCCGCTCTTTTTGCAGCGTTAGCTTCCAGTTGAAGCGGTTTGAGCTGTATTGTGAAAAGTACCAGGCGGGCTTTCTATTGGCAAACATCACACTGAGATAAAGTTGACCGATATTTCTCTCCACCGACCCGATATATTGCAGCAGACTTCCCTCAATTTTCAAATCGCCGCTGTTGTATCCTCCCAACACCATTTCCGCTGAAGCATCGAGGAAGCTACGCTGAAAAAGTCTTAACGCTATTCCGCCAAAGGGGATGAACTGATTGTTAATGTATTTTGCCGAATCATAAGGAAGCACCTGTGCAATATGATCATAATTTGCACCGAAATAAGCCCGGAAAACCTGACTGAGTTTGTCCTGATTATACGCCAGAGAAGACCAAAGAATACGGTTTCTGATTTTAAGCAGATACACAGAATCATAAGTATTTGTGGTATCGAAAATAGGAGGAAAATTTCTATAAAACAGGGTATCGGCTGCATTCTGATCCGTATAAACCATCTGGTTCCTTTGGTACAGAAAAGAATAAGCAATGCTCCCGCCTGCCAGTTTTCGCGGGGTGGAATCTTTTCGCATACCGGGTTTCTGCAAATTAAAATATTGTCCGAAATAAAACCCGGAGGATTTCACCATATTCTGAGCTGTTTTCAAATTCACAGGAATTGCACGCCGGTCTTTCTCCAGATTAAACCTGAAAAGGCTGTCCTTCGTAATCCCTCCGTTTTCACGTACAACAACCTTGTTATGCAGATAATTGGCAATTACCGCATAACGGTTGTTGGCAGTGTGATAGCGACCTGTAAAATAGACATATTTGTCGTCCGATTTGCTGTTGGCGTATCGCCCGGGAGAATTCACAAGATATAAATCGGCACCAAAAGTAAACTGTTTAGTCATTTTACGTGAGAAAGTTACCTGGAGACTTTGCTCTTTTTTCGGCGCCATAACATATTGCAACTGCGTATAGGGACGCTTAAGTTTGTAATATTTCACCTGATCATTGTAATGCATGTACGGGGCAAAAACACGGGATTTTGTCACATACCCAACAGAAACGGAAGGTGCAAAAACTCTGTCATAAGAAGCAAGTCCGACATTGCTCAAAGTATTGAACATGCGGTTTTCTTTTTCAGCAGGATCATATTGATTAAAAAGGGTAAGGGTGGTATCTACATAGGTAAGCTTACCTGCTTTCAGGCTGTCCAGCGAACCGGTAAAATAAAAAATCGAAGTAGTGTCCGGTTTTACTTGTGTAGTATCCTTGGAGACAAAGGCAGAGTCGCTTTGTGCCACAGCAGGCATCGGTAAGGTAAAAATCAATGCAAAAAGAAACAAAAAATAAATTTTTCCCTCAGAAACAGTCACAACAGGTCTTTTTAGATTTCAATGGCCAAAATTAGGGAAAAAGGGATTAAACCCCTTGAAATATTGTTTTAATGTCGGAGAGTTTGTTGCGCAGCAGATGGTCGGCCAATACCAGTGCAGTCATAGCTTCCACAATAGGCACAGCACGCGGCACAACCGTTACATCATGACGGCCTTTGCCTTCAAGGATAATCTCGTTCCCTTCTGCATCAACCGAAGGCTGGCTTTTCATAATTGTGGCAATGGGTTTAAAAGCCACCTTAAAAAAGATGTCATTCCCGTTGGAAATACCGCCCTGAATACCCCCCGACCGGTTACTCTTTGTTGTAATTTGGTCACCCAGCTTCACAAATAAATCGTTGTGTTCAGAACCTTTCATGCCCGCCGCACGAAATCCCGAACCTATTTCAAAGCCCTTCACCGCATTGATGCTCAGCATAGCCTTGCCAAGGTCGGCATGTAGTTTATCGAAAACCGGTTCCCCTAATCCCACAGGAACATTTTTGGCAATACACGAAATGGTTCCGCCCAGCGTATCCCCCTCTTTGGCAGTCTTTTCCAGAAGGAGTAACATCTTCTCAGTCGTTTCTTTATCAGGGCAACGCATGGGTGATTCTTCCGTTTTGGATAAATCCGGCGTTTCGTAATTCTCCGGAAGGGAAACCTCCCCTATGCTATGTACAAAAGCCGCAATTTCAATACCGGATTCTTTCAGCAACATTTTAGCAAAAGCGCCGGCTACCACACGGGCAACGGTCTCGCGTGCCGATGAACGTCCGCCACCACGGTAATCGCGCAGTCCATACTTTTTCTCATAAGTGAAATCAGCATGAGAAGGACGGTAGGCTTTTTTGAGATGCGAATAATCAGTTGAATGCTGATCTTTGTTCCATACCAAAAAGCCAATGGGCGTACCGGTAGATTTTCCCTCAAAAATACCGGAAAGCACCTCTAATTTATCAGGTTCCTGCCTCGCCGTAACCCATTTTGACTGTCCCGGACGCCTTCTTTCCAGCTCTTTTTGCACAAAATCCAAATCAATATTCACACCGGCAGGAAAGCCATCTATCACTCCGCCAATAGCTTTACCATGTGACTCGCCAAAACTTGTCAACTGTAAAAATTTTCCAAAACTATTCCCTGCCATATCAAATATTATGTATTAATTTTGTAAAAGTAAAATAAAAAATTAAAGCCGGTTCATTTTACCAAATCCAAAGCTGAAAACAGATGAAGAAATCAATCAAATTATTTTTATTACTCGCTACGGGCATATTCTTCTTAAGCTCCTGCAACATCAACAAAGACACCAATCCCTATTACAAAATTAGCAGCCAGTTTAAACAATACTGCCTGTTTCAGAAGCAGAGCAAATGGACTTACCAAAATGATGCCGACAGCAGCCTGCACGATCTTACCCTCAATGATGTCAACGCTTATATCGGCTTTCACGCCGCTGACAATGTTACGGGAACTTATAGCTTTGATGTTGTCGATATGTTTTATGACACTACGAACAGTATGCACATTGTTAAGACTTCTATCAATGCCGGCAATCCCAGCACGGGCAGCGGTGAAATGAATGAACTGTACTGGCTGTTTTTCAGTGATCAGAATTATCTGCTGGCTTTTGCTCCCGGGTTTCCCATGGGTGTAGAACAACGGCTTGGCGCCAAACCGGGATTCTATACCAATATCGCAAAGCTGGCCAATTTCAAGTTAAACGGAAAGGACTATACCGACGTATATCACACACAGGTGCGCAAGACGGAAGGCACGTCTGACACGGTAAGCTATCAGTTCTATTTTGCCCCCCATTACGGACTGATTAAATGGTCGAGGAGCGTAAATGGGAAAACCACAGGATACAGCCTGAAACAATCCAGCCTGATTCAGAATTGATGTTACGAAAATCCGGAAGACGGCTTTTGTTGATTTATTGAGGCTCTGGAAGTTGTTGATGGAGAAGCTAATCCAAATAGTATTATGCTGTCTGCTATAATCCATAGCTTTGTCATAAATTGTATCTTTGCCCCCGATGAATAAGCTTGCCAAATAAGCTACGGAATATGGTTAACACATTGAAAATAGAGGGAATTTATGTGATTCATGCCCTGAAAGGATACGAACTTCACGAAAAGCGCGTCACAGACCTGTTCAGGGAACACAACCTGAATTTTGAATTCGTTACCGACGGAGATCCGAAGTTTTTCAACCATGATATTCTAAGGAAATATTTTACCCAAAATATCTCCGGGAAAATGACGACAGGCACACTTTCATGTACGCTAAATCATATTCTTGCCTATGAGAAAATGGTGAAAAGAGAAAACCAATATGCCCTTATTTTTGAAAACGACCCGTTTTTTCTCGGAGATTTCACCGCATCCCTTAACAAAATGGCAGATGAAATCAATAACTTAGAAAAAGGTTTTCTCATTTCACTGGAAAACAGTGCTCTCAGGTTCCCATCATTTTGGGAGACGAGAAATGGCAAACATCTGTTCAGGGCAACAACACAACGCATGACCGGTGCTTATCTTATTGATTTGGAAGGTGCTAAAAATATTCTCAATGATATAAAGCAGCACAGATGCGATGATATCATCGACTGGTGGCACAACAATCTTATTGAAAGGGGCGTTGTGAAAATGTATTGGGCACATCCGCCATTGGTTGAGCAAGGGTCGCACAATGGGAATTTAAGCTCGACAATCTCCAGCAAACAGAAAAGTATCGTTCGCCAGCTGCAATGGAATATGCAAAAGATATACAAAACTTATCTCCGCCGGTTGTTTACAGACAAACGGATAATTCGGGATAACCATTCCTGAGAAAACAGGGATTTGCCGAAACTGCCTGCCCCGAAGAATCTTAACGATTGACAGGCCTTTTTATTAAACCGGTGGTGTGCTGCGCACCATATCACCCCGAACAGTAGCAAAAAGAAAGCACAAAACAAAAATTCATATTTTCGCTTTACGATGCAAAAGATTGAGAAAAACGGGCAGTATTACAAATTCGGGTTATACGGCTTTCTGAAAAACCTGCGTTTCTATGAAGCTTTTCTTATCCTGTTTTTTCTTGAAAAGGGTATCGACTACCTCAAAATCGGGTTGCTCTATTCGGTTCGCGAAGTAACCATCATGCTGCTTGAAATTCCGAGTGGTCTCGTTGCCGACGTCCTTGGACGCAAGAAGACACTCATGGCCTCCTTTATGGTTTACATCCTCTCATTTGTAACCTTCTATTTTTCCAATCATTTCGGGCTCATGCTCGTTGCAATGGTTCTGTTTGCCCTCGCCGATGCCTTCCGCTCCGGCGTTCACAAAGCCATGATATTCCAATATTTAACACGTCGGCACAAAGCCGGACAAAAAACAAATTACTACGGACATACGCGTTCATGGTCGCAGACAGGATCAGCCATTGCCTCTCTCATTGCCGGCATCATGGTTTTCTATTACGGCAGCTACCGGATCATCTTTGCCATTTCGGTCATCCCCTATTTCCTTGATATGTTATTAATCTGGAGTTACCCCCGCTATCTCGATGGCGAATTTGATAAAAAGAATAAAAAAAGCACCCTTGAAAAACTCACCGAAGTGTGGAAAACCGTTGTAGCGAGTCTCAGGAAGTTCAGCCTGCTGCGTATTCTTACCAGCCTGTCGTTGCATACCGGCTATTATAAAGCTGCAAAGGATTATATCCAGCCTGTCATGGTGAGCTTTGCCATAACCCTTCCCTTGCTCGCTACCATGAAAGAGAAGCAAAAGAGTGCCCTTGTGGTAGGCATCATCTACTTTTTTCTTTACCTGCTCACGGCACAGACCTCCCGCTCTTCCGGCCGGTTTCTGAAAAAATTCGCCCATTTCAGCCGCCCCATGAACCTGACTATGACAGCCGGCATCGTACTGGGTTTTGTTGCCGGCGTTTTTTACCTGTCGCACTGGTATGCCCTGTCCATCCTTGGCTTTGTGATGATAATGCTCAACGAGAATCTCAGAAAACCCATTGGTATATCCTTTGTTACCGGTATATCCAACGACAAAGCCGCCGCTTCGGTACTCTCCATACAGTCGCAGGCTCAATCTCTGTTTGCTGCTATTATGTCTCTTGTCATTGGCTGGGGGGCACAACTCGGTGGCCCCGGCACCGGTATTATTTTCGGCAGTGTCCTCCTTTTTTTGCTACTTCCGCTTTCTCTCCTAAAAAAGGGACAGCAGAACCCATTTTAGGTATTTATGGACATTGCTTCCCTTCGGCGTCCATACAAACCCATTTAATTTGTCAGCCAATAACCAAATTTGCTACTTTTGTTTTTTACAAAAACCAGACATTTGCAAAAACAGGTAGAAATACCGGAAAAGTTGCTCACCGTAACACAGTAATGCACGGACTGTTATCTCCTCAATTCTTTTTATATTTATAGATGGATTACCTCGCCATAAGCAGCAGCCACAGCCTCCATGATGGCTTCAGACATGGTGGGATGGGGATGTACCGCCTTAATAATTTCTTCTCCCGTAGTCTCCAGCTTGCGGGCTACAACCACCTCGGCAATCATCTCGGTAACATTTTCACCAATCATGTGGCAACCGAGCCACTCACCGTATCTGGCATCGAAGATTACTTTTACAAATCCCTCTTTTTTCCCGGCTGCACTGGCTTTCCCGGAAGCAGTAAAAGGGAATTTCCCCACTTTAATCTCATAACCGGCTTCTTTGGCAGCTTTCTCGGTAAACCCAACGCTGGCCACTTCGGGACTGGTGTAGGTACAGCCCGGAATATTACCATAATCTACAGGCTCAACATCCATGCCGGCAATTTTCTCCACACAGGTAATACCCTCGTGAGAAGCGGTATGCGCCAGTGCCGGTCCGTGAACTATATCGCCAATGGCATAATATCCGGGGACATTGGTTTGATAAAAGTCATCCACAACCACTTTCCCTCTTTCTGTTTTTATGCCGGTATCTTCCAACCCGATTCCCTCGAGGTTAGTAGAAATACCCACAGCGGAGAGTACAACGTCGGCCTCCACTTCCACCATGCCTTTTTTGGTTTTAATGCTGACTTTACATATTTTCCCGGAAGTATTCACTTTCTCAACGGAGGAATCGAGCATAATCTTCATTTTTGCTTTTTTGAAAGAGCGTGCCAACTGCTTACTAACCTCCTCATCTTCAAGCGGTACCACGTTGGGTAGAAACTCCACCAAGGTTACCTGTACACCAAGGCTGTTGAAGAAGTAAGCAAACTCGGAGCCAATGGCCCCGGAGCCGACTACCACCATGCTTTTGGGCAACTTTTCCAGCGTAAGTGCCTGGCGATAACCGATGATCTTTTTACCATCCTGAGGCAAATTAGGCAACTCTTTGGAACGTGCACCGGTGGCAATAATAATATGGTCGGCAGTATGTTCCTGTGTTTTCCCTTCCCCATCCGTGACTTCAATTATTCTGTCAGGTTTCACTTTGCCGAAACCGGAAATCAGTTCGATTTTATTTTTCTTAAATAAATATTGCACCCCTTTGCTCATACCGTCGGCCACACTACGGCTGCGAGCCACCATGGCCGGAAGGTCGGGAGTAACTTTTCCTTCGATATGAACACCATAATCGGCAGCATGGCTGGCGTAACTGAAAACCTGCGCACTTTTGAGCAGGGCTTTGGTAGGAATACATCCCCAGTTCAGACAAATACCACCAATCTCGGCTCTTTCAACGACAGCCACTTTCTTACCGAGCTGTGCCGCACGAATGGCGGCAACATAACCGCCGGGGCCGCTTCCCAAAACTAAAATATCGTATTTCATTTTTTGTTCTGTTTAGATATTGTGTTGCAAAAATACGATTTCAACCGCTTCAAAACCAGAAAATCACAGATTATTTTGTTTGATTCTAAATAAAGCAGGTAGAATCTTGTAACACAGCTTGTTGTTTAAGTCGAACCCTATGGGCTATTCCTTACGGTTTCTTCTTAACAAGCCCTTACCCTGAATAATTCATAAATTGATCTATTGCGAAGCCAAACTGCTTTGATTATAAATGGGAATAGTTCCAAAAGGAATATCCGTAAAGGCAAAACATGAAAACATTTTCATAGATTTGTAAAAATTATATTTATGAAAAAATCAATACTCATTTTATTATCTGTTATTTTGACTTTTGCAACTATAAATTCCTGTAAAAACATGACACACCAACCTAAAATCCGTTCGCACCTTGTGGATACTGTTGGCTTTGCACAGTATGACTGGCAACTGGACAGCATTATGAGCCGGATTAAGAAATACCAGGGAGAACAATTGAAAAGCAGCACCCAATACTTAATCAGAGAACCTACCAAAGCGGTACTTAGCCCCCACGATGATTACGCTTATGTGGGTTATCTTTATCCGGCTACGCTGGAGCAGATTAAAGCCAAAACCGTTATTATTTTTGGTGTAGCGCACAAAGCCGAAAAGCTCCATTTGGAAAACCGGATTATCTTTGACTCGTATGATTATTGGAAAGGGCCTTTTGGAAATGTGAAAGTTTCCGGCCTGCGGGAAAGTATCATGGAAAACCTGCCCAAAGGCCTTTACGAGGTGAACGATTCTATGCAGGCTATGGAACATTCGGTGGAGGCCATGATTCCGTGGTTGCAATATTTCAACCCCAAAGTGCAGATTATCTCCATACTGGTTCCCTACATGTCGTTTGACCGCATGGAAACCATTGCCAAACCGCTTGCCGAAGCCATTAAAAAAGCGACTTCCTCAGAAAACATGCAATGGGGAAAAGATTATGCTTTTATCCTTTCCAGCGATGCAGTACACTATGGCGACGTAGGCTGGGGTGGAAAGAACTATGCCTTTTTTGGTACGGTATGTACCAGTTATGCACATACCAAAGGCCAGGAATTGGAAGTTATGCATACCATTAGCGGTTATATTACCGAAGGGATGATTCATAAATTTTGCAACCTGACCGTAGAGAAAAGCGACTATCACAAGTATAAATGGACATGGTGTGGTCGCTATTCAGTCCCTTTGGGATTGCTTACTATCAATAAGTTAAGTGAAATACTTTATAATAAACCGCTGCACGGACAGGTCATTGGCTATTCCACCAGTATCGAACGGGAACCCATTCCGGTGAATGACCTGCGCATGGGCGTTACCGCACCGGCTGACGACCACCACTGGGTTGGTTATGCTGCCATCAAATATTATTAATCATCTTATGAACCCGCAGGAAGAAACAATAATTGAACAGACGGTTACCTTTGTAAAGAGAGAACTTGCCGGCGCCGAAAGTGGTCACGACTGGTGGCATATTTTCCGTGTCCGGAAACTGGCGATGCGCATAGCCGAAAAAGAAAAAGCCGACCTTTTCGTGGTCAACCTCGGGGCGTTGCTGCACGACATTGCCGATGCCAAATTCCATGATGGCGATGAGACTGTTGGCCCCCATAAAGCAGAAAGCTTTCTACAATCGCTAAGCCTTCCGGAAGAGATTATCAGTAAAATATTGAATATTATCCGTTTTGTCTCTTTTAAAAACCACGATGAAAAACCTGCTGACGATTCTGCAGAATTGCAGATAGTACAAGATGCCGACCGGCTGGATGCCCTTGGCGCCATAGGTATTGCCCGTGCTTTCAACTACGGCGGATTTAAAAACAGAGAGATGTATAACCCTGACATTCCTCCCATGCTGAACATGAGCAGCGCTGAGTACAAAAAGTCTAATTCCACAACCATAAACCATTTTTACGAAAAATTACTGTTGCTAGAGGAGATGATGAACACCAAAACCGGAAAGCAGCTGGCAGCAGAACGTCACCGGTTCATGGAACAATTCCTAAAAGAGTTTTATGCGGAGTGGAAATGATGTTATCACAGAATCTGGTTTAAATCTGGCAAAGGTTAATTTACTCGCTTAACTGTAAAGCATCTTCCGGGCATTGCGTTGCGCAAGCGTTGCAGGCAAAACATTCCGATGGATGCTTTATTCTTATATTTTTATTCTCATCAAACTCAAATACACCTTTGGGACAGACCATTAAACAAATACGACAATTGTTACATCTCGTGATGTCCTGTTGGATGACCCCTTCGTTTTGCTTTTCTGCCGAAAAGATATGTCCGAAAGATTTCATCCCTATCTTTCTCATTAGCCATTCCGCTTCAGACGGATAGCCTGCAACAATCCCTTTTAAATCAAAACCGAGCCACAGGTTGATGGCCGTTGTGCCCAACATGATTTTCCAATGCGAGAAGAGAGGTATCTTTAAAATAAAAACCGAATATAGCACAATGGAAAGGATTTCTACTGTGGAGAGTACACCTGCCTTAAACCAACCGCTTTTTCCCGGTATAACCGGATAACCTGCATAAAGAACAAAACCTGTGAGCCAAAAATATATACTTACCGGTAAAATCAATTTCGGTGCAGCAAACAGGAAAACAATAGCCATGACAAACCAGATAATGAAATTCATGGAGAATAACATTTCCAATCTAAAAGAAAGCGAAAAATCAGCAAGATTGTTCTCGAAAACAGTGTTATGGTCTTTAAAATATTTGGGAAGACTCTTTGCGTAAGCGGGGCCGAAAAGTCCCTTTCGTCCGGTTTGTCTTTGCAAGAGTCTGAGGTCAATTCCGGAAGCAGAAAATTGCGGGAGAATTATTTTATCATGGTCAACTCTTTCATTTATCCGGCTTGTTTTGATGGCTGTTATAACAGTGTGCGTATTCAGATCTCCGCCTTCCGTAGCACACCAGACATTGATACCATTTGTCGGAGCAACTAACAAAAACAGATTTTCCCTCTCTAAGGATTTCTCAACCCGCCTGACCGTAAGATGAAAATTTGAGGTGAGGACTACCGGTGAATCCCTGTCAGGATTCCCTATAATCCGAAGTCCGGGATCAACAGGATTCGGGAACCATCGACCGATATAATCCCAAACAGATTTAATTATTGAATAATCTGCATCAGGCTGCCTCGCAAGCGGCAAATTAAACTTATCAAAAGTGCTTTTTTTAGTGTTATTTGCAGACAGCAGGATAAAACTGTCAAGAAATGAACGCTCCTCTTTAATGAGCCGAAAACCTGATTGGGTAACTTCTTCCGATATGTTGGTGAGTGGCTTTGTCCCGGTTTGAGCAATGACATAAGTTAAAATGGCCAAAGGCAGTCTGACAAAAAAATGAGCCGCCCGTTTAAAACCATTCTCCGGTTGAGCTTCGCCGGCAATAACCAATTTCCCAGTTGGCTTTAGCAACTTCTTTATCTGAAACAAAGCAAGGGCTCTTTCTTCAAAATAAAGCTCGCTGAAAACCAAAGTCGAAACAATTAAATCGAAACTGTCTTCAGGAAAAAGAGTATCTATTTCAACGACGCCGGCATTATAAATTGAAATATTATCTTGTAATCCGCCTTTGTCGATTCGTTTTTGTGCCACATCCAACATCCCTTCCGAAATATCAATCCCGCTTATTTTGGCGCCTGCTTTTGCAACTGCTTCCATCAACAACCCTGTTCCACACCCAATGTCAAGCACATTCATACCGGGCTTTACAAATTCTTTCACTATCTGCTTTCTAATTTTTGAAGCATGTCCACCCGACAATAAATTGATTCCTGCGTCATACCTTTCGGGACGACTTTCCAGTATTTTCATAAAAATATAAGAAAACATTTTTCCGTATTTTATCCTTGTCTAAATTTCCGTCCGACAGTTTGGATCATAACTGTTTGACACCCACGTCTGCCAGAGATTCCATGTTGTCAGACCGGAACTTATCACCTTTAATTTCATTTCGGTACTTGTCTTCAAATTTAATACTTTCTGCCAAATATATGTTGTTTTTCCTGTCATCTCCCTAAATTTTTCGTACTATTGCCTGACTAACAAGCAAACCCAATGTTCTGGCGTGGCCGCCCATTTCTGCGTATTCTTCTCTTTTTTGCTTCCGGCATCCTGGTAGCCCGATATTGGTTTGCAGACAAGCAACTGCCTACAAATGAACTTATACTCCTTTTGGCCTTTCTGACACTGATATCCGCCGTTACATCAAATCGTATCAAGTCGTTCAGATACAGCTGGATAGCCGGATTTCTCCTCAATATTTCTTTGTTTATTGCCGGTTTAACGCTCACCGTTCAACAAATCAGGCAGAGCCAGGTCAGGATGAATGAAAATCCACAAGCTGTTTGGGAAGGCAAACTCCTCACCGAACCGATGCAACGAGCCAAAACAGTGAAATTTATCCTGAAAATCATCAGACGTGCCGACCACGACAGCACTTTGCACCGTAGTGTAAAAGTATTGGCTTACCTGAAAACAGATACGCTGCCAGCGGGACTGCATTTGGGGAGTTTCCTCATCTTTCACGGAAAAATGAGCTCGGTGGAAGTACCCAAAAATCCGGGAGAATTCAATTACCACGATTACTTGTTGAACAAGGGCATAAGATACACTATTTTCATCGACAAGAAGAGTTGGAAGTTCCTGTCGGCGTCCACCGGATTTTCGCCTCCGGCAGTTTTTTCCCATTGGCGCAACCTGTTACTACAAAGTCTGCGGGCACAGGGTCTCAGTGGTGATGAATATGCTATTGCAGCGGCCATTCTGCTGGGCTACGATCAGCTTATCGCACCGGATTTGCACCAGGATTTCACCGCAGCAGGAGCCGTTCATATTTTAGTTGTCTCCGGGATGCATGTGGGTATTATTTTCCTGATATTCAGTTTTCTGTTTAGTTTTCTGCTGCGTTTCAAAAATGGAAATCACCTGCGCAACGTACTGCTACTGCTTGTGATATGGTCGTATGCCATGCTTACGGGTCTTTCCCCTTCCGTTTCGCGCGCTGCCACCATGATTTCACTTTTCATCCTTGCCGATATTTTCCGGCGGGGCTATGATAATTTCAACATCCTTGCTGCTTCGGCCACCCTTTTACTACTACTGAATCCATTGTTACTTTTTGATGTGGGATTCCAGTTAAGCTACGCCGCCGTCGCGGGAATTTTGATGTTTTATTTCCCCATATACCGCTCAGTATATTTCCGCAACAAAATATTTCAGGTGCTATGGGCAGCGTTGGTAATTTCTTTTTCAGCAGAGTTGGGAGTCTTTGCCATCGCCGCACACTATTTTCACCAGTTTCCGCTCTATTTTCTCCTGACTAACCTTGCAGTATTTGCCCTCTCTTATCTCATTATTTTTTCAGGACTGGCATTTTTAAGTTTTTCATGGATACCATTTGTCAGTCATCTGCTGGCCGTAGTGCTGGCAAAAATGGTGGGTGTGCTTATTGTCATTGTCAGGTTTATTGCTTCCATGCCCTTTTCAGCTGTTTACGATCTTTACTTTCCGTGGTTCAAAGTAGTACTCATTTTCGCGCTTCTTGTTTGGTGCTATTACCTTTTCATTCATAAAGAGCTGCACATGCTCATACCGGCGCTCGCCACCATAGTACTTTTACTAACGATGTACACTTTCCGGCAGGTTAGATTGCTGCGGCAGGAGAAGTTTATTATTTATTCCCTGCGGCATCATACCGCCATCGACCTCATCTCAGGAAAAAAACATCTCCTTTTGGTAGATTCATTGGCCTTGGTCAGACCATCAGGACTTGATTATTCCTTAAAAAACAGCCGTATAACCATGGGACTACCGGAGAACAGTCATCCGCTTTCACAGGATTTTCATGCAGATTTTGTCTATTACAGACGGGGCTTTGGCCAAATAGGCTCACTCAGGTTTTATGTTCTGCCTCCGGGGCTGTCGCACTATCCCAAGCTGGACAAAAAAATCCGGGTAGATTACCTAATCTGCCGCTCTCCGGGAAAGACAAAATTGGCAGAGGTAGCAAAGACCATCAAATTCAGGCAAATCATTCTGGATGCTTCTCTTTCCTATTGGGCGGTAAGAAGTCTTGAAAAGCAGGCTAAGCTGCTAAATACAGGCTATCTAAATATAAAGAAAACAGGTGCTTTTGTCTTTGGCTCCAGCAAAAAATAAATATTTCAAAAATACTTGTAGTTTTAAAAAAAGCCTTTATTTTTGCAGTCCCAATTTTAAGGGAAGTACATAAAAATATTGGTCCGGTAGTTCTCCCGATAGTTATCGGGATGGTTATCTCGTTTCAAACGAGACTGCCTGTCATCTCGCCTCGGGCGAGACGGGTTCGAGTCCCTAACCTATCAGAGATATCGGATAGAAAGTTCTTTAAATAATTGGTCCGGTAGTTC
>VAOZ01268647.1_pt1 | contig 36712 bp, 28 predicted proteins | sample 3394041 | NCBI WGS metagenome assembly VAOZ01 (sample SAMN08290431, study PRJNA428436) | hydrothermal vent metagenome | isolation source: Deep-sea hydrothermal vent chimney | place: Indian Ocean: Southwest Indian Ridge
ACAGACCTGCCGACCCCAAGAGCCACACCCCCGCCAAGGTACTACTTTAACAGGGGTGCTTTGCCTTCGCTACCATGCAAAATCCGATGGTAGACCCTGTTTTATGACCCTGTTCCCTGTTTTGTTTTTAGTTCAGGTCAAGCAACACCTGCCCGTCTTCGACCTTTGTCGGCCAGGTTTTGACGCAGCCGGAATCCGGCGGTAGCATTTCGCCGGATTCTAGGCTGATTTTCCTGGCGTGCATGGGACAAATAATCGTCTCACCGCTGACCATGCCATCGGCCAGCGGGCCTTGCTGATGCGGACAGCGATTGTCCACCGCCCTGATACGGTTATCGCCCAGACGAAAGATTGCAACCTCCATCTGATCCACACGCACCGTACGTCCGCCCATTCGGGGAATGTCTTCAACCCTACAGATCCTATGCCACGTTCCGTTTGCCTCCGGATTCATCTCCTTGCTCATGCGCCTGCCACCTCCACCGGAATATCGATCGGTGTGTATTCATTGAATTGCGTCATTTCACCGTGCTGTTGCTGATCCTTCAAGCGATCCAGCCACGGATCGGTCGTCAGTGTGGATAAATACAGATCCATGCGTGCAACCAGATCCCTGCGGCTTTCCAGGTCATCCACCACCACGCCTTTGACCTTCTCCAGACCGACGCGTTCCAGCCATGGGGCCGTACGCTCATGGTATTTGCCCGTCTCGCGGTAGTGTTGCAGGTAAGCCCTGGCTATTTCCATCACCTCGTCATCTGTTTTGACCATACACAGCAAATCTCCCGCGCGCACCTTCACGCCGCCATTACCGCCCACATAGATCTCCCAACCACCCTCAACGCCGACCACGCCAAAATCCTTGATCGTGGCCTCGGCGCAATTACGCGGACAGCCTGAAGCGGCAAGCTTGGCTTTGGCGGGATACCAGCTGCGATCAAAGGTCTTCTCCAACCGGATGCCCATGGCCGTGGAGTCTTGCGTGCCAAACCGACACCACGCGGAGCCAACGCATGTTTTGACGGTCCGAAGCGTTTTGCCATAGGCGAAACCGGAAGGCATGCCCAAATCGCGCCACACCGACAGAAGATTTTCCTTCCTGACGCCATAGAGTCCGATACGCTGGGCGCCGGTAATCTTGATGGTTTGAATGTCGTATTTTTTTGCGACTTCACCCATACGAATCAGGTAATCAGCATCAGCCTCACCGCCAAAAACACGCGGGATGACTGAATATGTGCCATCCTTCTGGATATTGGCGTGCATCTTCTCGTTCACGACCCTGGAATAGCGATCATCTTCTGCCTCGGCTGGCCAGTACATGCCGAGGTAATAATTGATGGCAGGACGGCAAACGTGGCAGCCTTCACCCTTCCAGCCCAGTACGTTCATGACTTCACGCACATGCGTCAGATGTTTGTTTTTGATCTGTGTTTTCAATTGCTCATGATCCATTTCCGTGCAGTCGCAAATGGGCTCATGCGTGGCTTCGACAAAGGCTGTGCCCAGCGTTGCCGCCAACAATTGATCCACCAGGCCCGCACAGCCACCGCAGGAACCCGCCGCTCTGGTGCGGTTGGTGATCTCCTTGCGTGAGGTAACGCCCTCCTTGACAATGACATCCACGATCTCTTTTTTGGTGACGCCATTACAGCCACAAACAATGGTCTCATCCGCCATGGCCGATATCTGATCAATACCGGAGTGACCTGAATCCCCCAGACCGGAGGCGGAAAAGAGCAGTGTCGATCGTTGTTCGGCCACGTCCTTCCCGTCCTGCATCCATTGAAAGAAGGTGGGACCATCGGCGGTATCGCCAAACATGACCACGCCCTTGATCCTGTCATCTTCCAGGACCATTTTTTTGTACACGCCGCCGACGCGATCCATCAACTCCACCACGTCCGCACCCGGGCTACCCATAAAATCACCGGCCGAGAAGACATCGACACCGGCAATCTTCAGCTTGGTGGAAACAACGGATCCCTGATAGGATTTGAGGCCCTGACCCGTGATCATATGGGCCAATGTTTTTGCCTGTTCGAACAATGGTGCAATCAGTCCATAGGTGATTCCACGATGCTCAACACACTCGCCAACGGAATAAACGGATGGATCAGTCACCGTCTGCATGTAATCATTGACGACGATTCCACGGTTACAAAACAGATCGCTATCCCTGGCTATGGCGATATTGGGTCGAATGCCCACGGCCATAATCAACAAATCACAACCGAGCGATGAACCATCCTTGAATGTCAGGCCGGTCACGCGATCCTTACCGGTGATTTCGGTGGTCAGGGTAGAAACCTTGAATTTCATGCCCTGTTTTTCCAGATCCACTCGCAGCATTTCACCCGCAACACTGTCCAGTTGCATATTCATCAGCGTGGCCTGATCATGAATGACCGTTACATCCATACCCAGATGCAGTAAGCCCTTGGCCGCTTCCAGCCCCAGCAGGCCGCCGCCGATCACCGCTGCCTTCCCGTACGTTTTGGCCGCCTCGAATATGGCATCGCAATCATCAATATCACGGAAGGCCATCACCCCTTTCCTGTCATGGCCCGGAATCGGGATCATAAACGGACTGGAACCGGTGGCGATAATCAGATTGTCATATTTGGCCTCGATGCCATTCTCCGCGATGACTTTATTGTAACCACGCTGAATCTCCCTGATGCGCGTATCCAGATGCAACGTGATGCCATGGTCTGCGTACCACTGCGCATCATTGAGAATGATGTCGTCAATGGTGGTATCCCCGGCCAGCACAGGCGAGAGCATGATTCGGTTGTAGCTCGGATACTTCTCAGCGCTGAAGATGGTGATATCGAACATATCCGGATTGGCTTCAAGGATCTCCTCAATGGCGCGCATACCCGCCATACCGTTGCCAATCATGATCAGTTTCTTTTTTGTGTTCATTTTTGCCTCGTTGGAAATGTGTGTTGCCGATATGGGCAGCAACCTTGATGCCACCTGACTCTTTCCTGGATCCTGCAAGTGCTCGCACAAGCAGACAGGCGCGTCACGGGTTATGATGCATATAATTTAAGCATCGATGGTTACAATCCAGGCACAATAAGGGATCCTCCATAAGGGTTATCCCATCGTTTCAACACATCTCACACAGGCGGAAGCCTCGTTGGTGATGCGTGATTTTTCGGAATGCCAGGCGAATCAAAGGGTTGCGGCATGCGCCGCATGTCAATGCCGGATCCTGGGTTAACTATTCAGAGGCTATTCATAAATCGCCGTTGTTTACGTATAGTTGCATGCTTGAGGCGTAGATGGCAGCGAATATAACATACAAAACAAATGACTTGCGTATTGTGGGTGTGGATGAGGTCATTCCACCCGAACAATTATACGGGGAACATCCGATTACCGAGCGGGCAGCGAAAACTACCTGTGAAACCCGGCATACGATCCACGATGTTTTAAGAGGCGAAGATGATCGTTTGCTGGTCGTGGTCGGTCCATGCTCCATTCATCATCCTGATGCCGCGCGTGAGTACGCACGAAGACTTGCGAAGGTTCGTGAAGAACTGGCGGATGATTTGCTGATTGTGATGCGCTGTTATTTCGAGAAGCCGCGAACGACGGTGGGCTGGAAGGGTTTGATTAACGATCCCAATCTTGATGGCACGTTTCAAATCAACAAGGGTTTGCGTCTGGCGCGCCGACTATTGCTGGATGTCAACGAAATGGGTGTACCGGCCGGGACGGAATTTCTGGATCTCATCAGCCCGCAGTACGTAGCGGATCTGGTGAGCTGGGGTGCGATTGGCGCACGCACCACGGAATCCCAGTCGCACCGTGAACTGTCCAGCGGTCTATCCTGCCCGGTGGGCTTCAAGAATGCGACCGATGGTGGCTTCAAGGCGGCCGTGGATGCTATCCGTTCAGCGTCACACCCGCATCACTTCATGTCATTGACCAGGCAAGGACGTTCGGCCATTTTCTCCACCTTGGGTAATGAAGATTGCCATATCATTTTGCGTGGCGGGCATCAGCCCAACTATGATGCCGCTTGCGTACGGCAGGCCTGTGAGGAGCTGGAAGCGGCCGGTCTTGCAGCAAGGCTTATGATTGATTTTTCTCACGCCAACAGCAGAAAACAGTATGAGCGCCAACTGTCTGTTGGTCATGATGTTGCAGGCCAGATTGCTGGTGGCAATGCGTGTATTATCGGTGTAATGATTGAAAGCCACCTGGTCGCCGGACGACAGGATGCCGTGACCGGACGGGATTTGTTATTTGGTCAAAGTATAACGGATGCCTGTATCGGCTGGGATGATACCGAAATCATGCTAAACGATCTGGCCGGGGCGGTGCGTATACGACGCGGCTGATTCATCGCCGGATTACAATGGCCGAAGTGGCTATGGCGACAAATTCGCAAGCCCGCACCCTTCACGAATTGCGCAATCGTCGCGGCGATTGCCTCTGATTCAGATCTTTGAGCCTCTTTTGATTAACCGGCATCCAGGTCAAAAGCCGCATGCAGGGTGCGTACCGCCAAATCGATGTGTTTTGCATCCACCACCACGGTAATCTTGATTTCACTGGTGGTAATCATCCGGATGTTGATGCCTTCCTTCGCCAGAGCTTCGAACATCCGCCGTGCCACGCCGGAATGCGACCGCATGCCAACGCCAATAATGGAGACCTTTGCTACCGTATCATCACCCTTCACGTCGCGCGCCTTCATCTTTTCGCAGACATCCTTCAAGGTCTTCATGGCAAGATCAAAGTCACCGTGCGGCACGGTAAAGGTAATATCTGTCGTACCGTCCTCGCTGACATTCTGCACAATGACATCCACGTTGATGTCTGCCCGTGCAATCGGGCCAAATACACCGCTGGCGATACCCGGATGATCCGGTATGCCCCGAATGGTGATCTTTGCCTCATCACGGTTATAGGCAACGCCGGTAATACTTGCCCGTTCCATGGCTTCATTCTCACTTGTGACCAGCGTGCCGGACACATCCTCAAAGCTGGAACGCAGATGGATGGGCATATTGTTGCGCATCGCCAACTCCACACTTCGATTTTGCAGCACTTTTGCGCCCTGTGATGCCAGTTCCAGCATTTCTTCATAGCTGATACGTTTAATTTTCCGTGCCACCGGCACCACACGGGGATCGGCGGTGTACACTCCCTCCACATCGGTATAGATGTCGCAAACATCGGCCTTCAGGACAATGGCCAAAGCCACCGCCGACGTATCCGATCCACCCCGGCCCAGCGTGGTGATGTTTCCAGCTTCATCCACACCCTGAAATCCGGTCAGAACCGGCACCACGCCCTGCCCCAGATGTGCCAGCAGATCTTCGCATTCAATCCGCCGGATGTGGGCATGCGAATGACGGCTATCGGTGAAAAAACCCGCCTGTATGCCCGTGTAGGAATGGGCGCGGATGCCCCGCTTGTGTAACTCAATGGCCAGGAGCGCGGCACTGGCCTGCTCGCCGGTGGAAACCAGCGCATCCAGTTCGCGCGCCTGGGGCTGTTCACATAATTCGCGGGCCATGCCAAGCAGCCGGTTGGTTTCCCCGCTCATGGCCGAGACCACGACCGCCGTTTCACACCCTTCGCGTACGGATCGCTCGACCAGGTCGGCAGTCGCCCGGATGCGTTCCAGGCTACCCACCGACGTACCACCGAATTTCTGTACAACACGCACGGGACTATTGCTTCGGTTGAACCGTGGCAATCGCCACCTTGCCCATGCCAAGCTGGCGCAGCACATCCAGTACAAGCACCACGCGTTTGTACTTCGCATTCGCATCCGCACGAAGAACCGCGCGCATATTGGGGTCACCTCTGGTCACGTCGAGAATTCGCTTGCGCAGTGCCGCATCGGGTACCGGCTTGTCCTGAACATAGAACTGCCCCCCGGCACTGACGCTGATCACCACTTCCTTGACATCGGTCACCTGCGCATGCGAATGGCTGGTCGGCAATTCCAGTTTGAGGCTGCTCGCTACCTTGAAGCTGGTCGAAACCATGAAAAAAATCAGCATCAAAAATACGACATCCACCAAGGGTGTAATGTCCACGCTGTAATCACGTTTATGGCGTTCGCGCAGACGCATCAGCGCTCGCCCTTCAGAAGCTCCACGAATTGTAAAGCATGTTGTTCAATTTCGATCACGAAACGATCCACCCGCGCCTCGAAAAAACGGAAAGCGACCAACGCCGGAATAGCCACGGAAAGGCCCGCTGCAGTGGTATTCAACGCCTTGGAAATACCGCCCGCCAACACATCGGCCTTGCCTACGCCCTGTACGGCAATCACCTGAAACACTTCAATCATGCCAATCACGGTGCCAAGCAACCCCAGCAAGGGGGCAATGGCGGCAATCAGGCCCAGCACACCAATAAAACGATCCAGATGGGCGACCTCCTGCCGCCCAACCTCCTCAAGAACCTCTTTGAGTACGGCGCGGGATACGCCCCTGTTTTCCAGGGCAACCCAGAGGACGCGGCCCATGGCCGTGGGGCTGTCCCGGCATATCCGCATGGCCTGTTTCACATCTTCGTTGCGAATTGCCGCTTCCACGGCATTCACGTCTTTTTCGGGAATGACCACCGAGCGGCGCAGACTCCAGCTACGCTCGAAAATAATGGTTAACGCCAGAATGGAACAACCGAGCAGAATAAACATGACCGTTCCACCCTGAACCATAAACTCGTACACGTTTACCTCCAACAGCCGCTCATCAACCTGCCCGGCAGGCGCGGATTATAGATACTGTCGCCACCACTGCAATGCGCGGTAACGTTTTTCGGATCGCACCGGTGCGGCATAGGCGGTGTAAATGCCATGCTTATCATCCGGCATAACCTCCACTGCGGCATGCGATGTATTCCATACCCGCGCACCCGCCTGCTCGTACCGTCGCACCACCCGCAGTTTGGGGAATCCGTAACGGTTGGCATATCCGGTCTGGGCAATCACCACTTTGGGCATGGCAGCCCGAATAAATGCCGGTGTACTGGACGTTGCGCTGCCATGATGCGGCATCAACATCACAACCTGCGGCCGCATACCGTCCTCCACGATTCCGGCCTCTGCCCTGGCCTCAATATCGCCCGGAAACAACAGCCGCTTCCCATTCTTCAGTTGGAAGGAAAGCACCAGCGACGCATTGTTCGGATTAACCGGATGATCCCCGGCGGGCGGCCACAGCACCCGGCCCCTCATTCCGTCAAATTTGATCGCATCGCCCTGTTTTAACCAACGCACGCGACCGCCCCGCATCCGCACCCTCCGGATAATACGCCGGATGATCGGATGATGCCTAACGTCCGGCACGTCGGCCAGCCACAGTTCTTTCACATCATTTACCTGATCCACCAGACGCATCATCCCGCCCATGTGATCGAACTGTGCATGGGTGATCACCAGCGCATCCACATGCGTGATCCCGACGGAGCGCAACCCCGCGGCCACGATGGTTCCGCCATTGAAGCGGCTGCCACGCCTGCCCGGTGCATCCACCACCATCACGTGTCCATCCGCAGACACGAGACTCGCCGCCGCGCCCTGTCCGACATCCCATGCTATCAATTGCATCCGCGCGGGTGGCCGTTCCCGCATCGCCATCGTGCCATAAGTCAGTACGGTCAGGGTCATGAGGGCCGATCCGGCCCATCGCCTGTTCTTCCGGAAGAAAACAACGGCGAGTACGACACCCGAAACATACAGCCCCGTGAGCCACCACGGTACGGAAGGAATCCACAGATGCCCGCCCGGCCATCGCATCATCCACGTAAGCAGGTGGTTGCCCATATCAATGCCGTAACCCGCCACGGAAAACAGCCACGCTGCCGCGCCGGAGGCGCCAAGACCGACAAACCCCGCGCCTGTCAGCGCCAGCGGCAGGATGAACAGACTGTATAAGGGAACCATCATCACGTTGGCGGGCAAACCATATATCGGCAAACGTCCGAATGTATGGGCAATCAGGGGCAGTGTTGCCAGACTGGCGATCAGGGTCACCCGCAACATCCCCGCGAATACACGCCGGATATGGAAGCCGTCCATGCGGGATGTCTGTCTCCCGACCCAAAACAGGATGGCCGCCGTGGCGGTAAAGGACAGCCACAACGACACGGATCCCACTGCCCGGGCATCCAGCAATAAAATCAATATCAGCGCAGCCAGCAGGGTATTGAGAGGTACGGCACGCGCTTTGAGCCACCATGCAAGCACGCCTGCCGCCAGCATCATCGTGGCGCGCTGGGCCGGCAGTGGCCAGCCCGCCAGCGAGGCATAGGCCACCGCCACCGTCAAACCGGCAATCAGTGATATGCCACGCACCGGAAGCCCGACAATCCACGCCTCTCTGCGGGTGAGCAACCACCAGAAAAGAGCGAAACCAATCGCACCGGCCATGCCCACATGCAAACCGGAGATGGCCAGCAAATGCATCGTGCCGGTAGCCGCGAAGGCATCCTGAATCCGAACGGGAATATGACTCCGATCCGCCAGCAACAGCGCTTCGATAATCCCCGCCTGCGTATCCGGCAAACCCTGCAATGCACCCCGAATACGCTGGCGCATGCCTTCCAGCCATGATGGATTCGATGCAAGCACAGCCACCGATCCCCTGGCGCTACCGATGCGTGCAATGTGGTGATCAAAACAATAGGCCTCAAAGTCGAATCCGCCGGGATTGTTGTGATTGCGCGGTGCATGCCAGCGAACCCGCGCCTGTATCCTGTCACCGGGTCTGATCCTGCTTGCTGCATGCTGATAGACATACAACCATGCCTGCCCGCGAAGTAATAAAGAGGGCTGTTTATTTTTTCCGGGATGAAAAAGTGAGCCTGCCCCCTTTGCGCCGTCCTCCTGGCGAATCCGACGCAATGTCAAACGTGTGTAAGTTTGCGTATGTTGCGTTTTCACCACGCGGGCCGTAATTTGCCGAGTGCCTTCAAGCCAATCGTTGTCGAACGCGACTGTGCGCGCATCCAGGCCCATGTTGATGACACCCCATGCCATTCCGGCTAACAGAACCGCTGCAAATATGCGCATTTTGGGCACGAAAAGAAGTAAAATCGCGATTCCGGCCAACCATGCCAACGCCAACCATGGAACCCAATCCATCCGTGCCGCCGCCAGCCCCGTAACCCACCCAAACGCGGGAATCAGGAGTGGCAAACGGCGTGACTTCAACCCCTGCTCCGGATTATTTAGCCCGCATGAGGATAAACCACCTTGCCCCTGATCATCTGATCCCCGCCCAGCATGCACCGTTTTGCATCCTCAAGCCGTGGCGCGCCGGAAACGCGCGCCACACCCGTCCCCTGCCAGAAGCCCACCGCATCCTTGCCGCCAATCAGGATCGGCGCCTGATAGAGAACCAGTTCATCGGTCAGTCGAGCTTCAAGAAATGATGCGTGAAGCGCTCCCCCGCCTTCAAGCAAGACCGACCAGCGGTCTTCATCGGCCAGATGCCTGAGTATCCCGGTCAAACGATCCGCGCGCACGACCTCCACACCCGCGTCACGCCATGCCCGGGCTGCGTCATTTTCACCGCACACATACAGCCGCGACGGCGCGGATCCGTCCGCTATATGATAATCCGGATGAAAATCGGGGGGTTTAGAACAAATCACGCAACGCAACGGCGGTTCTCCTGGCGGTGCGACATCGCGAACCGTGAGTGAAGGATTATCATGCTCCAGCGTACCCGCGCCAATCAGGATAGCGTGGCTGTTGGCGCGCAACCGGTGTGCATGCCTGCGTGATGTCTCGTTACTGATCCACTGCGAATGGCGTTGACGCGTAGCCAGTTTGCCATCCAGAGAAATAGCTGCCCTGGCCGTAATATAAGGCCGTCCCAGACGATAAAAATGGAGAAAACCCTTATTGATGGCATCTGCTTCCTTCTCCAGCACATTCGCTTTGACCTCAACCCCACGGGACGCAAGCACGCCGCCGCCGCCGGCCATTTTCGGATTGGGATCGGATGACGCGTACACCACCCGTTCGAGACCGGCGTGCAGGATAGCCCGGGTACACGGAGGTGTACGCCCCCGTGCCGCGCAAGGTTCCAGTGTGACATACAGCGTACCGCCGCAGGCGCGTGGGCCTGCCTGTTCCAGAGCCACAGTCTCGGCATGCGCCTGCCCCGGCTCCTCATGCCAGCCTTCACCGGCTATGGCTCCATGTGCAACCACCACCGCACCCACTGCCGGATTGGGATGGGTTTTTCCCACGCCCTTTTTTGCCAGAGCGAGCGCATGGGCCATGAATTTCTCATCGGCGATATGATGCTGATCGGTTGCCATGTACATGCCCGTGATCGATCTCTTCCCTGCCGGCCTCACGCACGCCGACCACCTGAACCTCAAAATGCAACACGACATCAGCCAATGGGTGATTACCGTCTACGATCACCTTGTCGTCTTCCACGGAAATCACCGTAACTACTTCAATGCCGTCATCCGTTTGAGCCTGAAACTGCAAGCCCGCTTCAAGTCGTTCAACGTCGCCAAACATCGTTCGTTCCACCACCTTCAGCAACTCCTCGTCACGCTCCCCGTAAGCATCCCTGGGCTCGACAGTCACGGACAATGAAACACCCTCTGATTTTCCTTCCAGCGCATGCTCAAGCCCTGGAATCATGAATCCCGTACCATGAATATAAGCCAGTGGATCCTGTCCTGTTGAAGTAGCCAGCACGTCGCCATCATCATTCGTCAACGTATAGTCAATGGTTACAACCTTGTGTTTTCCAATTTGCATGGACACCCCGCACACCGCGATTCTACCACGACGACCGCCTTAATCCCATGATCAGACAACGCCAAAAATCAGGAAATAGCCCGCATTATACCAACAATGCAGGGCAATGGGAGCGCCGAGTCCATGCATTCGATCCCCGTTTGTACGATCCCGGAAATAGCCGAAGATCAGCGAAGGTGCGAACACCAGTGCTGCGGCCAGCGGTGGATGTGCAAGGAAATGGAGTAATGTAAATGCAACGCTGGTCAGCACATTGGCGAAGCTCAGCGGGCCGATCCGGTTCAACCCCCATGAACATTCACGCAATCGCCCCTGCAATCCCCCCCGGAACACAATCTCTTCCAGTACCGGATAAATGCCCGCCATCAACAGGAAGCGAACGGGTTCGGCCAGCACCGCGCCGACCTGGAATCCGGAGGGCAACACCCATATCATCACCCCCCAAACAACAGGAGCGGCTGCGAGCGCCGCCACGAACCGCGCATCAAGCCTGAGCATGCTCACACGTCCTCCATGAACGCACAGGCTGCCCGCGCGCCCGGATCAGAGAGGGATGATGCCGCCTGTTCCATTGAACCGGAATACCTTCGCGGCTGGAGACGATGCAGCCCCAAACAGACTACATCAGCACTTCGATATCGATCACCGCGGTGCGCGTGGTGAAGCCGGGCAGGCCGGGCGTCAACACGCCCGTGGCCGGGTTAACCGATGCTCCGGGGCCCAGCGTGTTGGATGGATCCTCAATCCTGGCATGGTCGAACACAACATTGATATTCAGGTTCTGATAGACCCGCCATGTGATTGCCATCTGGAATATTCTTCGGGTGATCTGCCCGGCCAGCAGCCCACTGAAATCCTCCCAGCGAAAACCCGCTCCAACAAGCAGGCGAGGCAGGGGATTAAGGTCAATCCGGATGCTTGCGGCACTGAATTTTGTACCTGACACATTGGAAAAAGGCGCAAAAACAAACTTCCCAGGCGTACCGACAACCTGTTTCGGCACGAAATCGGACCCATAAAAATTACCCAGCCCCGTCCTGCCCGTCTGACCCCTGGCGCGTGATCCATCCGCATACACACCGACACTCATATTACCCAGATAGCCCTGTACCTGTGCATCAAAGAACAGCAGCCTCATCGGTACACGCAGACTGCCAGCCGTGCCCGTACCCGCATTCCCGGATACGCTTCCAAACCCGGCCAGCGCATCCCAACCTGCGATATCCAGCATCGCCACGCCGCGTACAAGGTAACCGGATCGGACGCCAATAGCCGTATTCCCTCCCGTGGCATCCGCGGGCGCCAGTAAAGCAAACTGGATACAGCCCAGATCATTGCCAATCCATGCCGCTACCGCTGACGTATTGAAGAGCCCTCCTCCAATCGCATTGCCGCTGTTCGAAGCAAAACCGGCCGCATTGATGGCGGACAGGTTGCCTCCGCCAAGTTTGTTCGCATGCTGGCCGAACACGTTGGATACCTCCATCACGCCGGATCCACCAAAGCTCGTACTGGCCCAGCCCACGCCAAATTTGACATTGCCGATGTCAAAGGAGTTCAATAGCTGAATATTGCTTGTAGCCGTACCGTTCTCGGAATTCTTTCCACCGGAAAACTCAACAAATGCACCTGTATTCGCACCCACCCGTCCGGCTATTATGAAGCTGGTATCCGTCGGAATATGATACGTTGTCACGCTCGCGGCTCCCGCCCCGCTCACATGCCTGGCATTAGCGCGCACCGCCATGGATGCATTCAATACGGCCGGAATGGACAGTTTGTCGTCCTCAACCAGAGCCTCGGCGCCAACATCGGTGAACGAGCCCATCTTGAAGGCGCGGCCCAATGGCGTTAATGCCGGAAAAGTCTGAAAGTGGCAACTCAGGCAGGCCGCTCCCGTCTGGCGCGAGAATGCCGGAATCGCCTCCGCCCGCGGTTGTAACGAAACCATGCTTACAAACGCCATACAGCCGACAACAACTATGTCCTTCATTCTCACTCCTTCCGCAAGCGCCTCCACCATAGGCACCATGCCGCCAGCAGAACCAGTACGGGTAGCAAGGGATCCGGCAAACCCTCCATCGTGTTCAACGCGCAACCCCCGCCCCCGCCCAGGATCGGCGTTCTGCTACCTCCGCCTCCGCTGCTACCGGGTGTTACCACAGGTGTCGTCGTGCCGCCAATAGCAAGCGGATCATGAATCACAGCATTGGCGGTGCCATCCAGATCAGTGTGTGGATCTCCATCGGTTAAGGTGACATCAATCGTATGGGCATCAATCTGTTTCCACACCGATGTGGGCAGCAGCGTGTATGATCCTGCATCCACCTTGTACACCACAAGATGGGCGGGCAGTGGCGCGCTGAATGTCAGGTGAACCGTCTTTCTACTGCCTGCCTTGGTCACCGAGGTGGAATAATCAATCAGACCGAATGGAAAGCGTGTATCAGCTGGTGCCTTGGCTGTGGTCACTGTAGCCTTTACATTAAACAGAGCTTCACCTGTCGATACAATATCCACCGTTCCTCCTGCCGTGCCTGCCAGCGTGAGTAGATCGTCCGAACCTTTCCTGGTGGTTGCCACTGCCGCCACACGCACCTTGCGTGTGGCCTGTGCCACATGACCCGCTGCATCGGTTACCTTGTAAATCACGGTATACACACCACCAGTCGCAGGATTCGGTACCTTATTCACAACCGTGATGCTGCCCGTCATCTTGCCATCCACCAGATCAACGGCGGTCGCCCCTGCATCCGTGTAGGTTGCTCCGGCTTTGAGTGTCACCGGATTATTGCCTGTGAGAGTGATCACCGGTGCAGTGGTATCCACGGTGACCGTTGCCGTGGATGCGATAGAAACATTACCGGCCGCATCCAGTACGAAGAGTTTGTATGTGCCATCCGTGGCCGGGACGGTGATGGATGTGGCTGTGCCGCTTGCGGCCCTGGTCATCGTTGGGCCTGTAGCGAAGCTCGTTGTGCCAGCCGGTGCCAGCCATACATTATTCGATGCAGTGCCGGAACTGGCAATGGCGACTTGGCCGCCGCCTGCAACTGCAACTGTAACCGATCCGGCAAGCACGGTGTTTTGATTCGTCGGGAGGGTGGTATCCACGGTATATGTAATCGCCGTGGATAAAGGCCCGACATTATCCGCCTGATCGGTGGCGACGGCGATGAAGCTGTGGACTGTTGAAGCAAGTGTGCCAGCTCCCTCCCCTGGTAGACTCCAGCTACCACTACTGGTTGCCTTCACCAAGCCCAGAAATGTTCCGCCATCCTTTACGGTCACCGATGCCCCGGCTTCCGCCGTACCGGAAATGGTTGGTCGGGCGGTGTTGTTTGTAACCGTATCATTCGCAGGGGAAATGATGACAGGTTTGGCAGGCGCAACAGTGTCCAGCTTAATGGTATCGTTCACGGCGGTGGAGAGATGGCCCGCCGCAATGAAGCGAGCATAGACGGTACGTACGCCGTCAGCTCCGGATGCAAGCGTCCAAAGCTTACTTCCGGCATAGGCCAATGAATGCCATGCCGTGTTATCATTGGAGAGTTGCACCTGCGAGCAACTACCACTGCATTTCAACGTCAACGTGACGGATGTGCTCTTCGTGGCGGCTTTTCCCACATCAATGCTGATGGTGCCGGTGGGCGCCGTTGTACCCAGCTTATTCAACAAAACGCTGACGGTGTTCGACGTAACATTCGCCACGGCCAGATCCGGATCGCCATCACCGTTAAAGTCCGCACCCGTCACCGAAAAAGGGTTCGATCCTACCGTGAAGGGGGATCCTGTAGCGGCGATAAAGGTAACGGTAGTACCAATGCTCGTGTTCAACAAAACACTGACCGTACCCGAAGTGCTATTCGCCACGGCCAGATCCGGTCTGCCATCGCCATTGAAATCCGCACTCGTCACGGATCGAGGGCCCGAACCTGAGGGGAGATTGAGGATCTTCCCAGCTGCGAGAAAAGCGCCCGTACTATCCCCCATGAAGACGGTAACCACGTCTTTGTTTTCACCCACCACAGCCAGATCTGGATTGTTGTCACCATTAAAATCCGCACTCGTCACGGATCGAAGGGGTGTTCCTGCCGTGAAGGAAGAGCTGGCACTGGTAGGAAAGGCGGAAGTGGCGCCAGTGTTCAAAAAAACCCTGACATTCCCATCGTTACTCGCCACGGCCAGATCCGGCTTGCCATCGCGATTAAAATCCGCACTGGTCACGGATTCGGGATTTGTACCCGCACTGAGGGATGTCACCGTCGTAGAAAAACATCCTTTACCACTCCCAAAGAGAACGGTGACCTTGTTGGACTGCTCATTCGCCACGGCCAGATCCGGATTTTTATCACCATTAAAATCCGCACTCGTCACGGAGAGTGGCCCATTCCCTACTGTGGGAGTCGTCTGTACCGCGGCAAAGCCGCCCGCGCCATCCCCTAGGAAGATGCGCACGTGGTTCGGGGTAGCACCACCTTTCGTCACGGCCAGATCCGGCTTGCCATCGCCATTAAAATCCGCGCTCGTAAGTCCCTTGGGAGCCGGCGTAGGGATCACCAGCGGAACAAAGCCGCCCTTGCCATTGGTAAAACCGCCCGCGCCATCCCCAAAGAAAACGTTGATATCGGCCCCGGATTCATCCGCCACGGCTATATCGGCGTGGCCGTCATGATTAAAATCCGCGGTCGTGACGGTGGTGGGGCGCCCTGATGTTCCAAGATTCGTCGCCGCAGAAAACGCGGGCGCCGCCTCCGCCTGCATCGGCATGAAAAACCCCGTGAAGCCCCATATCGCCAGCGCCATGCATATGCGCGCGCGTGAGAATTGTCTTTTCCAGGAGGTACGGTAACGCATCAACCGGCATGCATGCATGCATGCATGCGCGCGCGTGAGAAATTATACGCCCGGCATGCGGAATACGTATAGAAATACGCCGCGCCGGATGGCGGTTGTGCGGATGCAACGATTCCGCCCCGGCGAATCATGGCGGCGATGTTTTGATTCAGTTCCTCACGCACTGCATCAATGCGCCGACTTTGATCCACAAGGTGCAAATTCACATCATCCAGACGTTTGTTCACATGGACAAGTTCCGACCGAAGTGCCGACTGACCGGATTTAAGATCATCCAGTTCCGGCAGGAGATATTCTTGCATGGCGGCTATGACCACTTTCTTCATGCCCATGGCTGGATCATGTCCCATGGGCTGACGATTTGTCAAGTACACAAAAAAGCAAGGGTTGATCCTGTTTTTCTGGCAACTATCCGGCACCCCGTCTTTTGCCTCCTGGCCCCGTGCAATCTCGCAATGCTTCCACTTTCATCTCCAATGCATTCAGTTCTTCCTTGATATGTTTGCGTGTAAGGGGAATCTCATGCAAAAATCGGCGTTTTCCATCGCGATATGCCAGCCGCGCGAATATGCCTGCTGCCTTGATATGACGTTGCAGGGCGGTGAGTCGCAGCGCCCGGTGCCATGCATCGAAACCGGAGAAAAAGGATCGGACATTATGGGGAAGTGATTCAAAAAACAGCAAGCTCCATGTTCGGCGCATCCCTTCCGGGTACTCCTGATAGCAATCATACAGCAATGACGCTGCGTCATACGTAACCGGGCCCATGACCGCATCCTGAAAATCAAGCACACCCAGAGGCGGGCCATCCGGCGGCAGGATCAGATTGCGGCTGTGGTAATCCAGATGCACGGGAACGCGTGGCAGTGCGGCAATGGTTTCCAGTACGGGCGCCATCGCATCGCCGAAGGACCGACGTTCCTCTTCCAGCGGTTCATGATCCGCCACACGGGGTAAATACCAGTCCGGATAGAGCTCGCATTCAGCTCGCATCCGATCCTGACTGAACACGGCAAGTTCAAAGCCTGGTGCATGGGACTGCAAGCACCGAAGCTGCCGGAACGCATCTTCCAGCAGGAAAGCAATATCAGAATGATTCTTCAGATAAACAGCCCACGTCACATCCCCAAAATCCTCCAGCAGCAAAAAGCCCCGGAATCTATCCTCCGCCACCAGGTACGGCACACGCACCTCCACGGCTTCAAGCCAGCGGCGGAGGTTCAAAAAGGACATGACATCCCCTCGTTCGGGCGGTGCATCCATCAGCATAAAGGTTTCCCCCTGATGGCTAACCCTGAAATACCGGCGGAAGGAAGCATCACCGGCAAGGGGGGTCATCACACAATCGCCGCATAAAACCCTGTTCACCCAATGATGCGCATCCATGCTTCTGGAATTCGGAGGACTACCCTCAACCTGCATTATTCCCAACCCGGCAAAACCGGAATCAGACAGGATTGCACCACGGCGGTCACGGAGGGACAGGGGGCTAATCGTGTCGTAACAAACCCGTGATGTGCATCCTGGCCCGCACTTGTAGTCTGGCTTGCCCGGCCATTGTGCGATTGGCGTAAGGCCCGGTGTAAACCCGAAACCGCAAACCCAGATTTGGTACCGTGGTTTGTTCGACAACAGCGTGGAAGCCCTGTTGCTTCAGTCGTACGTTGAGGTTATCCGCATCTTCCCGGTGCTGATATGAGCCAACCTGAAGCCTGAACGACCCACCGGATGTAGACTTCCCTCCCCTGTGAGCCAGTTCGTGTCGGATAATATCCGTCACTGCTCTCTTGCTGTCCGGTCTGTGTTGCGATGTGGAAAGGGGCGTCGGCATCACCTTTTGATTGGCCAACGTGTTGTAGAAGGTCAGATCCGTACCCTGTGTTTTTGTCCGGGCAACCGGATGATTCCGGCCTTCAGCTTTTTTTTTCAGCATATCAAGCTCGTGGCGCTGCGTCTGAAGGCGTTGCATCAAATATTGCTTCCCCTCATATTTCGCCTTGTCCATCCCCTGTTTTTCTCCCAACATCACGCCACCGGCAAAACTGACACCCACCATGATCAGCATACCCGCAACCACCCATGGACTTCGCATATTCTTCGTGCCGCGATCCACCGATCGCGGAGCCTCTACCTTGGCAAAATCCTTGCGCGCCATCACATCACCTCCGGCGCGGAAACACCTAATAATGTTAGTCCGTTCGCCAACACCTGTTGTACCGCATGCATCAATAACAACCTGGCCTGCACCAGGCCGACATGCGCTACAATCACGCGATGTTTATGATAATACTGGTGCAAATTCGCCGCCAGCCGCATGAGATAAACAGCGACACGGTACGGCTCCAGACGGTTGGCCGCAACATCCAGCACCTCGGGATACGCCAGAAGCTGCCTGATCAACCCGGTTTCCTCCTCCACCACAAGCAGTGATACGTTCACGTCTTTCGGCTCGACCCCGTTCAGCCCTTCCTCGCCCGCCTTGCGCAGAATGGAACACACCCGCGCATGCGCATATTGCACATAATAAACCGGATTTTCGTCATTCCTCTGTTTGGCTGTTTCCAGATCAAAATCGAGCTGACTCTCGGCGCGCCGGGTAAGAAAATTGAAGCGCACGGCATCCCTGCCCACTTCATCCACCACCTCGCGCAATGTCACAAAGGTTCCGGCCCGCTTGGACATCCGCACCGGCTTACCGTCACGGGTCAGGTTGACCATTTGTACCAGTACCACTTCCGGCTGATATTTCTTGCCCGTCAGTGCCTGCATGGCCGCCTGCACACGGATGACGTAACCGCCGTGATCCGCACCCCACACATCCACCAGCCGATCAAATCCCCGCTCATACTTATCCATATGATAGGCGATATCAGCAGCAAAATATGTGGCCGTTCCATCTTTTTTTTCCAATGGACGATCCACGTCATCACCATATTTCGTGGTTCGGAACAGCCATTGCTTCACCGGCTGATAATGTTCAACTTCTTTACCCCTTGGAGCAGGGAGCGCCCCCATGTACACCAGACCGTCTTTCTTTAATTGTTCAAGCAGGCCGGACACCTTCCCGCGCCGATGCAGGTCTTTTTCCGAGCAATATTCGTCAAATATAATGCCGATGGCCTGTAGATCATTGCGGATCATCATCATCATAACCTTGACGGCCTCGCAACCAAGCCATACACGGCGCGCCTCTTCCCGCATGGCCCGGAGTTCCGCGAGGGGGCGCTGTGCCAGAATGGCTCTGGCCGCATCCACGACATACTCACCCGGATAACACCCGTCCGGCATATCAATGCGTTCACCCTGTAATTCACACATACGCAGCCAGACTGAATCGGCCAGCACGCCTACCTGTTTTCCTGCATCATTGATGTAGTATTCCCGATGCGCCAGCACGCCGCGCGCCTGCATGATACTGGCCAGCACATCGCCCACCACAGCACCGCGCCCATGACCGACATGCATCGGGCCGGTCGGATTAGCCGATACGAATTCGACACAGGCGCGTGGCGCATGCGCATCCGCCGCGATACGTCCATAATGAACACCCTGTATCGCAATTTCTGCCAGAATGGAAGCTTCCGACGCCTGTTGCAGATAGATATTAATAAATCCGGGGCCCGCAATTTCTGTTGTAGCCACGGATGGCGGCCATTGCACCCGTTCAAGCAAGCGCTGCGCAACATCATGGGACTTCATGCCAAGGCGCCCGGCCAGGGGCATGGCCACATTGGCGGTGTAATCTCCGTGATCCCTTGCCCTTGGACGGATCAATACAACCCGCGCACCGTTTTCCACACCATGTTCCGATAACAGGGCTTTCACGGCCAGTTGCAGCGATGCTTCGAGTTCTCTCTTCACACTTCCTCCATTGCGGACGCATCCTACACATCCGGCATATGATGAAAAACAAAAGGGTCACAATTGTTGCTCATTTCGGTGTGACCGTGTATGGTGATGTGCATGATGGTCGCACTGATTTTACGCTTGCTCATGGTGCTATGGCTGATACCGCATTCCGGGGGTTCCTGTTCGTTCGTGGCTGTTATATCGAATATCCAGACGATTCATGCATGTCAAGATTCGGATCAAATCCCAACGCTGCTGTAAGTTTCATGCTTCTCTGCCAGCATCCACCCGGAGTTTTGCAAGAGGCTCGTATTGTTCACCTTTTACGATGGGGTGAATCATGACCGCCAAGGTTCGCCAACAAGCCATTCATCCGGCACATTCGTATCTGGTACAGGCACCGGCGGGATCGGGAAAAACGGAGCTTCTGATACAGCGGATATTGTCGCTGCTGGCTGTGGTGGACGAGCCGGAAGAAATTCTGGCGATGACCTTTACACGCAAGGCAGCGGCGGAAATGCGCAATCGCGTATTAACCTCACTGAGTATGGCCAGACCCGCTGATTTGTCCTCCCATAAAATACATACATGGGAACTTGCCCAGGCTGCATTGAAGCGATCTCGGATGAAGGGATGGAATCTGGCGGAATATCCTTCCCGTTTGCGTATCATGACGCTGGATAGTCTGACCGGTTCGCTGGCGCGGCAATTACCACTGCTTTCGGGCCTTGCTGATATGCCCGTACCCTCCGGGCATACGCGCGCTTTGTGCAGGGAGGCCGCGGAAGACACCCTCAATGAAGCACTAAAGGATAATTTTAATGACGTAGCGTTATTACTTCTACATGAGGATCATAACACGGCGGGTTTGATTGATCTGCTGTCCACAATGCTGGAAAATCGTGAAAAATGGCTGGGATATATGGGTGAGCATGGGCGCAACCTCAATGTGTTGCGGCAAATTCTGGAAGCAAACATGGCTACATTTATACAGCAAAAGATACAGCGTTGCGACACCATGATTCCATGCGAAGCAAAGGTGGAATTACCACGGCTGATGTGTTTTGCTGCATCGAATGCCGGAAGTGGGAGCGTGGAAGCCATTGATGTATGGCCCGATTCGGACATGGATCATCTGGAACAATGGCGCTTATTGGCAAATTTCGTTCTGACCGGTAGTGCCCAATTGAAGAAAACCGTCAATAAAAACAACGGGTTTCCACCGAAAGCGAAAGCTGAAAAACAGCGCATGAGGGATATTCTTTCCTTGCTGGCTGCAATTCCCGGAACGGGTGATGTTATGCACGGTCTGCGCATGCTTCCTGAAACGTCAGCGTTCGGTGTGAATCAGTGGAAGATTGTGGAATCCCTGTTCCATCTCCTGCCGCGCGCGGTTCTGCACTTGCAGACAGTATTTGCCACGCGGGGGAAAGCGGACTTTACCGAGATTGCACTGCGTGCCCTGGATGCCGTGGGCGATCGATTTGGTAATCCCTCTGACCTGCTGCTTAAACTGGATTATCGTATCCGGCATATTCTTGTGGATGAGTTTCAGGATACTTCAGAACTTCAGATTCGTTTGTTGCGTTGTCTGACATCGGGTTGGGAAGAGCATGACGGGCGAACCCTGTTTCTGGTTGGTGATCCCTTACAATCGATTTACCGTTTTCGCAAGGCGGAGGTTGGATTGTTTCTAAGGGCCGCGAATAATCAGGTCAACCTTCCATGTGTAGCGTCATTGCAACTGGAACGTAATTTTCGTTCCGCACCAGCGATTGTGCGTTGGGTGAATACGGCATTCGCACATATCTTTCCGACTGTACCGGATAGCGCGGATGGCGCCATCCCCTATGCCGCGGCCACATCCGCGCTGACGCATGCCGGTTATGTCCAACTGCATGTACAGCAAGGTATGGATGATGCACTGGAGGCTGTCACCGTAGTCGAACTGGTCAGGGAAGCGGTTGAAAACAAACAACGGATCGGTATGTTGGCGCGTACCCGCAAGCATTTGCATGCCATCATGGCTGCATTGCGCGAAGCAGATATTGCTTTTCGCGCGGTCAATATTCTGCCACTGAATACCAGGCCGGAAGTGCGGGCGTTGCGTGCGGTAATGCGGGCGCTTTTGCATCCCTTGGATATCGAATCATGGGTAGCGGTCTTGCGCATGCCGTGTTGCGGATTGTCGACGGCGGATCTGTTCAGCCTGATGGCGCGCGATGACAGGCCTGTCTGGAACATCATGGAGGGGATCAAGCGAGGGCGTGGAAAGGAGACGGCTTCACCTGCTCGTCTCGAAGAAAGTAACCTGTCCACTTCTTTACTCCCTGACGATGCGATCGCACGCATCATGTTTGTCAGACAGGCGCTTGAGCCCTGTATGGTGATGAGTGGCAGAATGACGGTTCGGGATCTGGTGCAAACAGCATGGTTGCGTCTGAGGATGCCGGAGATACTTGATGAAACGGCCTGTACCAATGTGGAAACCGTTCTGGATTTAATGGAGGAGCTTGAAACCGGGAGCAACATGCGGGGCCGGATTGATTTTTCGCACTTTGATGAACGGTTAAACGCACTGTATAGCGCACCTGATGCATCCATGGAGGCGGCGCAAGTTGAACTGATGACCATGCATGGAGCCAAGGGCTTGCAATGGGATGTCGTGATCCTTCCGGGATTGGGAAAAGTACCGAAGACCAGCGATACGCCATTGCTGGCATTCACCGAAGCGGACGAAATATTATTGCTGTCGCCCAAGGCGATTACCCGTGGTCGGGATCCCCTGTATGATCTGATTCGAAATATCGAAAAGCATAAGGAACATCACGAGTCCATGCGGTTGTTCTATGTTGCCTGCACCCGTGCGCAAACTGTATTGCACATGTTAGGTCACGTTTCAGGAAAGGATGAAAAACCGGTGACGCATTCATTCATGGAATTTATGGATTACCATGGTAAATATGGCTTTGGTGCCGAAGTTCAAATCATGCGATCCGGAGAAGGTAGGATGCTTGGGGAACGCATACCTTTAACTCACGTCAAAATCGTGCCCGAGCTACCGCTCGTTGCGAGGCACGCGAACAGTCATGACGAGCCGGAATACGGCTGGGCCGGGCCGGAGGCGGCGCCCGTTGGTAATACCGTACATGCGGTATTGCAACGGGTGGCGCAAACGGGCGTAGAGAACTGGGATGATGTATTGACGGATGGAAGTGTCGAGTTGATGCGACGCATGCTGCTGGCGGAAGGATTGTCCGGTACTTTGCTTGAAGATGCACTGAATCGTTGTATGAAGGCTTTACTTAATGTGTTAAGCAGCGGGAGGGGGCGCTGGATTCTCTCGGGCGCACATCGGGATGCGCACTGCGAATGGGCATTGAGCGTGATAGATGGGAACATTGCCTCACATGATGTGCTGGATCGCAGTTTTGTGGATGACCATGGGGTTCGCTGGATCATTGACTACAAAACTGCCAGCCATGGAGGCGGAGATATCGGGTGTTTTCTGGATGAAGAACAGAAACGCCACGCGCCGCAGTTGCGGCGCTATGCCCGGGTCGTTCATCAGATGGAACCTGCGCGCCCCGTCCGTACGGCACTGTATTTTCCACTGCTTGATGCCTGGCGAGAGTGGAAAAATCCGTAAATGGTGACTAAACCCAGCGTTTTGCAAGAGGCTCAACAGCGTTATGGTTTAACCCAATATCCGGCATTGACATGCGGCATGCGCCGCATGTCAATGCCGGATATTGGGTTTATGACGGGTATTTTATCCTGTCGTTTTTATGTTAGCATTGCGCCCATGAAATTATCCAGATTATTACTGATTCTCGCCCTGGTGGCACTGTCCGCATACATGATTTCGACCTGGTTAGGATTTGATGACCGTCTGGCCGTCTATGGGGTCAAACATGCAGAGGCGTTGCGCGCAGCTGCGGAAAAAGGTGATGTCAAATCGCAATTTCGTTTAGCATCGACATATAGTCGCGGGCTTGGCATTAAGAAAAATGATAGCGAAGCCCTGAAGTGGTATCAGCGGGCTGCGGATCAGGGTTATGCCAGGGCACAATACAACCTTGGCATGATGTATTATTTTGGCAAGGGAGTACCACAGAATAACGTGATCGGATATCAGTGGGTCATTCTGGCAGCCAACCGGGGTGAACAGACAGCCAGGAAAGCGCTGATCGCATTGGCAAAAAAAATCCCCAGTGAACAAATCGTCAAAGCACGAGCCGCAGCACAAGCCTGGGGTCAGGCACATGACAAATAAATGCGTGTGTTCAGACTTGGGTGTGATGGCGTTAACAAACGGGGTCAAAACCAGAGTGAGCGTAGTTTCTCTACATTATTGACATGAATAATTTTACCATGTACGCTGATAAGTTCTTTGTCACTAAGTTGGTGCAAAATTCTGGAAAGTGTTTCCGGGGTAAGGTTCAGGTGCGATGCGATCGTTGACTTGTTTGCCTGCAACGTGATTTGCGTTTCATCATGGCTGGTTCCGTCAAGCTCATAATGCTGCAACAGAAAGCCGATGACCCGTTGCTGGCTTGACTTGAGGGTGAGGGACTCCAGTTCCGAAACCAGCAGATGCAGGCGCCGACTTAGGCCGGCCAGCATACCGTAGGCACAGGAGGGGTTTTCATTAATACACTTGAAGATGGCGTTACTGGAAATAAGCAACACCTTGGCAGGCACGATAGCCTGAACCATGGCCGGGCTCGGTTTATTAAGAAACACTATGGCTTCGGCAAAGCTTTGGCCGGGCCCGACGATCCGTGCCACGTGCTCCTTTCCCTCCACGGAAAGAAACGAGATTTTGATGTTGCCGTGGACCATGACGTAGAAGCCCGTGCAGCGATCCCCTTTATGGAAAACAAACTGATCTTTTGCCAGATCAATACAACGCGTATTCTCCGAAAGATACCGCAGATTCTCCTTATTCATTTCCCTGAACAAGGGAACATTTCTTAAAAATGCATATATCTCAATAGTAGTCAAATCGCCCCCCATGAAAGCCCATTATGCGGTTAGTCAACGCTTGTGTAAAACCCGTCAAAATTGATCAGAATCATTTTTTATGAATATCATCCCTGCTAGAGAGCCAGACTATATGATCAAACCAGATGAAACATCCTTATTCTGTATATGGTGTGATGATTACAAAGTCAATTTTTATAGAATGGATAATCAGCATAAGGGACTGTTTGTAACGCTCAACAAACTGTACAGCCTACTACTGGGCCACGGGGATATAAACCTGATCGACAAGGCGTTTTCCAATCTGATCCGCCAGACAAACGTACATTTCAAGACCGAGGAAAAGTTTATGCACCTGCACGGGTATCCCGATTATCAAACGCACAAGGAAATTCATGATGCATTGCTCAGCCAGGTGGAAAGCCTGCAGGAGGCGGAGCGGGTATTGTGTTCACGCAATATCCGGCAGCAGTGGGAAGAAAGAATGGAGACCGTTGATTTCCTGAGTGCGTGGCTGGTAGAGCACATCGTGAATGAGGACAAAAGGCTGGGCGCATTCCTGCAGGAAAAAGAAGCCCACCTTACGACTTGAGCATAAATCGTCAGGGATATAAAGCGCGGTTATGCGGTATCCGGGAAGCCTCTTGCAAAACACGTATACGGCGATCTACTTTCCCACTTCAGCCTGTTTCCGATCCGGAATTTTGCTCCATGGAACCACCATGAAGCTCATTTCATCCCGTAAACGGACTCAAAACGGGATTGACGCTCATCCACTCAGCATTTTGCAAGATGCTCCGTGGTTTTGATCTGCTCACGCCAGTCACACCCTTCCTCGACACAGACATGCTCCAGCCCGCGCCGTTTGGTTATCTTTTCGGTGACGAAAGGTGCTCCGCATTTTGGGCAGGGTCGATCCGCCGGCTTGTTCCACAATGCGTTCTTGCACCTGGGGTAGGTTGAGCAGGAATAAAATACCTTGCCGCGGCGGGACTTTTTTTCAAGAAATGTGCCCTTGCCGCATTCGGGGCATCGAATACCGGTATCCACGGGCTTTTCCATCGGCTGAATATTCTTGCATTCCGGATAGGCGGAACAGCCGAGGAATTGACCATAACGGCCATGTTTGGTGAGCATCGGCGCACCACATTGGCCACACTTCTGATCGGACATCTCGGATTCGGGCTGCTCTTTCGTGTTTCCGGCCAACGGTTGGGAGTGCTTGCATCCGGGATAGCCCGTGCAGGCCAGAAAACGTCCGAAGCGCCCCAGTTTGATGGCCATGGGCTTACCGCATTCGGGGCAGACCTGATTGGTTTCCTCATGGGTGACATCGGAACGTTTGACGTTTTCCATGGTATGATCCACGCGATCCTTGAATGGCGTCCAGAATTTACGTAACAACGGTTTCCATTCCGCCTCACCGCGCGCTACGGCATCCAGCTTATCCTCAATGTCCGCCGTGAATCCCGTTTCTACGATGTCGGCAAAGTATTTCGTCAGAAACCTGCTGACGATTTCACCAATATCGGTCGGGACGAAACGCTTCCGTTCCATGTCCGCATAGTTACGGGTTCTGAGCACATTCAGGATCGAAGCATAGGTGGAGGGCCGGCCAATGCCGTAGCCTTCCAGTTCCTTGACCAGAGTGGCTTCGGTGAAACGGGGCTTGGGTTCAGTGAAGTGTTGTCTAGCCTCGGCTTTTTCAATCTGAACGGATTCACCTTCCTTCAAGGGCGGCAGCATGCCGGTATCTTCTTCCTTGCCGGGTTCATCACGTCCTTCCAGATACAGCTTGCGAAAACCGTCGAAGGCAATGGTCGAACCCGTAGCGCGCAGCGTGGCGTTGTCCGATGTAATATCGGCGCTGACCTGATCCAGAACAGCAGGAGACATCTGGCAAGCCAGCGACCGTTTCCAGATGAGTTCATACAATCGGGCAGCATCAGTATCGAGTATATTCTTCATTGATTGTGGTGTTCGTGAAATCAATGTGGGGCGGATCGCTTCATGCGCTTCCTGCGCATTCTTGCTTTTGGTTCTGAAACGTCGCGGTTTGCCCGGCAAATAGTTATCACCGAAATGTTCCGCGATATATGTGCGCATGCCGGCAATGGATTCCTCGGCCAGCGACACCGAATCGGTCCGCATATAGGTAATCAGGCCGGTGCGTTCGCCGCCTACGTCAATGCCTTCATACAATTTTTGTGCCAGTTGCATGGTTTTGCGGGCGGTGAAACCCAGTTTTCGCGCCGCATCCATTTGCAGGGTCGATGTAATGAACGGGGGCGACGGGTGCTGCTGCTTCTTCTTTTTGCTAACGCTGACAACAGTAAAATGACCTGCCTTGACCTTGCGCTCGGCGGCGCGGGCGGCCACACCATTGGCCAGTGCGAACTTACCCAGCGTTTTGCCGTCCAGCGCATGAAGTCTGGCCTTGAATGCACCATGAGATGCGCTGCAATCCATTTCCACATTCCAGTATTCCCTGGGCACGAATGCGCGAATTTCCTGCTCACGCTCGCAAATCAGGCGCAGGGCGACCGATTGCACCCGGCCGGCGGACAGCCCTGTTTTGACCTTGCGCCATAACAGAGGCGACAAGGTAAATCCGACCAGATAATCCAGCGCGCTGCGTGCCTGTTGCGCATCTACCAGTTGATAATCAATGCCGCGCGGATGAGCGACGGCTTCGGTGATGGCCTTTCTGGTGATTTCATGGAAGGTGATGCGTTCCACCGTTTTGTCCTTCAACGCACCGCGCCGCGCCAGCTCCTCGCTGACATGCCAGGCAATCGCCTCACCTTCACGGTCCAGATCGCTGGCCAGAATCAGCGTATCGGCCTTCTTCAACGCATTCTCAATAGCATCGAGACGTTTTTTCTTATCTGCGATCACTTCATAACGCAACGCAAAGTCCTGTTCGGGATCCACCGAACCGTCCTTCTTTGGAAACGCGCGCACATGGCCATAGGAAGCCAGCACCCTGTATCCCTTTCCAAGGTATTTTTCGATAGTCTTGGCCTTGGCCGGCGACTCCACGACGACAACGGAACTCATGAATGGGCACCTCTTTCAAGAGAATAGTGTAACCTGGATCCTGCAAGTGCTCGCACACACATAGCGCAACCCCTTGATTCATCCAGCATATCGGAAAAACGGGCTATCCATCCCTCATGGCGTAGCGACCGCCGGGCAGGCTTTCCACAACACCGAGTAACTCAAGGGCGAGCAGAATGGGGGAAAGTTCGGGAACGGTCAAGCCGCAGTGTTGAGCCAATGCGTCGACATGCATAATCTCTCCTTCCAGCGCCTTGATAATCTTCACCTGCGATGGATTGGCGGGCTTATAATGTGAAGCTTTCGAGCGTGCTGAGCCCGTATCCCATCCGAGGATACGCGGAATGTCTTCCGGGGATTCCACCAAAGCCGCCCCGTCGTGAATGAGTTGGTGGCAGCCCGCGTGGTTACCTGACAAAACGGATCCGGGGACAGCCATCACCTCCCGTCCGTAATCTATGGCCTGGCGGGCGGTAATGAGCGAACCGGATCGAATATCCGCCTCCATCACCAACGTGGCCATGGTCAGTCCTGCGATAATCCGGTTGCGCCTGGGAAAGTGTTCGGGCCGTGCCTCCGTTGTCGGCAAGAATTCGCTGATGACGCATCCATGGGCGGCCACAGCCTCGATCTGGCGTTGTTGTTCGAAGCTAAAGGGTGCAGCCAGCCCGCAACCCAGTACGGCGATGGTGGGCGCATCACCTTCCAGCGCTCCGCCATGCGCCGAGGTATCAATGCCGTAGGCCATGCCGCTGACGATGCCGACACCACGTTCAGATAGAAAACTGCACCACCGCCGGGTCAACATGCGCCCCTCCCGGCTAGCCTTGCGGGCGCCTACCACCGCCAGTAATTTCGGGTATTTCAAGGTTGCCAGGTCGCCTTTGACAAACAGCACCAGCGGCGCATCGTCCATGGTGCTGAATGTTTCGGGCCAGACTCCATCATCCGGGCAAATGACGGTCATGGCGTTTGATTCGCATTGCCTGATGATATGCGATGCCTGATCCGGATCGGATTGTTCAAGCGCCCGGATCAGGTTGCTTCCGATACCGTCGATATGTTGCCAGTCCGCCGGATTGTTGTTCCATACGGTCTCCACGGAGCCGCTGGCGTTGACCAATTGACGACCAATACAGGGGCCGATACCACGTACCAGACTTAGGCGCAGCCAACCCGATGCCGCGCTACTCATATTCTGCCCCGTACATTCACAAACCATCAGCGAGTGTTGGCGGGATGTGCGGCGGGCCGTGCGCGTGCGGCACGCACAGGCAGGCGCAATCATCACGGTGATTCATGAGCCTCTCATGAATAATGCAGGCTAGGGTCTGGTCTGGTTACGGATCGAATCTCCAGGATCGATCGGATCGGTGGATTCAGTCACCAGCGCAATGGATGTATTCTGCTGCGGTCGCAGCACCATCAGCTTGCCGATTCTTTCCTGTGGCAGCGCCACCGCCTTACCACTGATTGCATCATGAATGATACGGCCTGCCTTGTGTATCGAAAGAATGGTTCCGGCTTTCATACCATCCTTTAAACCCAGGCTAATACCGACAATCTGATACTGACTGGCTTCCGCAGCATCGTTACGGATATACAGCACATAGCCGTTGACCGCATGCGCGGGATAGTTGGGAACAATACGCGTATTGATATGGCGAACAGGTTTGAGCCGGTCGCCACGGAAAATTTCTTCAAACGACTGAACCACACGTCCCCTGACCACACCATGCGATTGCGAGGTGACCTCTATCTGACCCAGATGATGGATCAAAAAACCTGCGACGTTGCCCGTTTCTGGATCACGGATTGGATTGCCCGTGCGGAAAACATCAAAGATGGATCCTGGGTTTACAGGAGATTTGAATTTGAGATAAACCTTATCATTGGTGCCATAATTGATGTGATCATCCGGAGAACCGAGTACATATCCCACACCTTTTACTGCCTCCGGCGAAATAAAATCCTTCCGTTTCAGGGCGGTGATCAGCAGGCTCGGGTCAATGGCTGCCTCAAGGCGTTCCACCGGTTCTATACGCACCGATGGCTGTAGCCGTATCGTCGTCAGTTCGCCTGTTTTTTTCCTTCTGGCATCAAACCGGATTTTATTGCCCGGATAAATCAGGTCGGGATTGCTGATATACAGGTTCCATTCCCATATCTTAAGCCATTTTTCCGGATGCCTGAAGAAATGATTGGCAATATCCCAAAGGGTATCACCTTTTTTGACAATATAGGGTTGGGCAAGACCGGGCCTGATATCGGACGTGGTTTGATCTGACGACGTCAATTCATCCGCGGATGCAGGTAACTGTGTTTGCGTAAGTATCAGTACGGGAAGTGTACACAGCAGCCAGGTCAGGAGAACGGGCAGACTATATTGAAGTTTCATGTCGCTAAATCTCCCTGTAAAAAACGATACATTCCAGGCAAAATTAAATCTTCCGCCTCCGGGTGTGTCCGACCCGATCCTCTTTTCCTGCCATCATGCGGCGAATATTGCTATGATGACGTACCAGCATGATCAGACAAAACAGGCTGGAGGCGCTTATGCAGGCGGTTGAAGCACGCAGGAATAATGCCGATGCAGGCAGGGTAAATCCAGCCAGAATCGATGCCAGCGCAACATAGCGCCATACGATCAGCGCCAGTAACCATACACAAAAAGCGATGACGGCTATCCAGGGTTGCCAGGGCAATAATACGCCAAACATGATGGCGACCCCTTTCCCCCCCTTGAAACCAAGGTATATGGGAAATATGTGTCCCAGAAAAGCGGCGATGGCCGTTAACGCGATCAGTGTTTCACTGGCCGTATGTACGGCCCATGCGACGGGCAGTGCTCCCTTGCCGATATCCGCGGCTAATGTCAGCAGGCCAATGGTTTTCCCCCCCGTGCGTGAGGCATTGGTGGCGCCGATATTGCCACTGCCGTGTTCGCGCGGATCCTTGCCGGTCAACCCGCGTGTGAGCAATAGTCCGAAAGGGATGGAACCAAGCAGGTAAGCTACGGTAACCATGATACTCTTTTCAAGAATCAACGGAACTGGCATAAACGAAACATTAGACGCATATGGTGTATAAGGTCAACCGCACCTCCCTGTTGTTATTCAGCCTGAACTATTCATAAATGCTGCCACACCCTTGAGCCTCTTGCAAAACGCCGGGTGGATGAGCGGCAATTCCACTTTGAGACCATTTTCGGGATGAAATGAGCTGCATGGTGGTTCCATAGAGCGAAATTCAAGCTCGGAAATGGGCCGAAGCGGGGAAGCCGATCGACGCTCATGAGTTTTGCAAGAGGCTCCCTTGCTTGTTCCTTTGTTCGCACCGAAGCCTTCGTCGGTCGTCCGTATGCATGGCTACGGCCTCCTTCCTCTGAATCCGTTGCGAACAAAGGCCCGGCGCAATCATCACGGCGATTTGTGACCTAGATCCTGCAGGTGCTCGCACACACATAGCGCATGTCAATGTCGGATCCCGGGTGTTAGTATTCACACGACACCCTACACTGCCTGATGCGGGTATCGAATTGCTCATCAGGCCGACAGGCTTTTGATCCAGGTAAGACACGGGGTGACGGGAGGATTATCCATTGCGTTATTTTACTCAAGATCAAATCATGGTTGGCGTACGTCGTTCCCTGAAACCTTCACTCATTATCACGATGGCTGGAACCATCATTATTGCGGTGATCATCTATGGTATATTCAGCATGGGCAGTCCTTCCGGTGCCAGTAAGATTGTTCTTCATTTTATCGGTGGCATTAGCTGCCTGCTGTGGACACTGTTTGGCCTGACGGCACTGGCCAGGCAATTACATGTCGACATGCAGGGGCAATCCATCCCGAACACCAGGCAGGCCATGTGCTTTGCGTGGTCGCGTGTCCGATCGTTGTTATTGCTGCCGGCCTGGGCGGTCGCTGGTCTGCTGGTGTTGTTGTTGGCCGAGTTGCTTGTTTTGCTGCTGGCCAGGGTTCCAGGTCTCGGGCTGGTTTGGCTGGCTCTGGCAGGCGTGCCGTTACTGCTGCTCAATACCGTGGTCGCTGTGGGCTTGCTGCTGGCGCTGTTCAACATCGCCGCCCGCGTAGCGATTTCACCGGCAGATGCCGGCACACTGCGTGATATCCTATGGCGGCTGTTGCGCCAACGATTGCCGGAACTGCTGATTTACAACCTTGGTGGTGTACTGGCAACGCTGTTTGTTGCTGTACTGGTACTTTCTCCCCTCTGGCTGGGGATCCGGATTACACAGGGATTGAGCCATATCGTGGCAGGATCGCAGATGGCGGCTGTTCAGGCAGCTTCCGGATTCTGGGGAGGTATCGCGTACCTTGTTGCGTTGGTTGTCTTTGGCGGTTCACTGGCCGCCATCGCCAGCATTCCGGGGATTGTGATAACACATATGACGTTGCTGATACACATGAAACTGGATGAACCGAAAGCAGGAAAAACCACCACGGGTAGAAAAAGGGCTACGGCATCCCGCAAGATACCTGCACGAAAAACCGCCAGCCGTACGATAAAAACGCCCACATCCCGTTCGGAAAAAAAGAAGGAGGAGGAGACACATGGCACAAAGGAGGATGTCGCTGAACCTGTTTCTTCCGAACGTTTGTAGTGCTGTTGATGCTTCTGACTGTCCTGATTGTTGCCAGTCTCGCCCTGTTCATCATCGACATCACGCAAACGAAAAACGCCATTCGACGCAATTATCCGCTGATTGGACGTTTTCGGTTCCTTTTTCAACATCTTGGTGTGTTCTTTCGCCAGCGTGCACGATGGCGACGGCAAACTATCCGATGAACGTTTGCGCGAGGTCGCCGCCATCAGGCAGGTCAGAATGTTCGAGATCAAGCTTAGTCAGGGCGCCAAACCCGGCAAGGGCGGCATCCTCCCTGCCATTAAAGTGACGGCGGAAATCGCGGCTATTCGCGGCATTCCGGCGGGCGAGGATTCAATCAGCCCCAACAGGCATGTGGAAATTGAACGTCCCGGCGACTTGCTGGACATGATCGCCCGCATCCGCAGTGTGCGGGTGATTTGCTCGGGCAAACTGATTACGCCGTCGGGCGTGGCGTGGGCGCTGTGCATGGGTGCGGATTTTATTGTTTCGGCGCGTGGTTTCATGTTTGCGCTGGGCTGCATTCAGACCATGCAGTGCAATAAAAACACCTGCCCCACCGGCATCACCACGCATCAGAAACGCTTGCAGCGCGGGCTTGTGCCCCGGGATAAGGCCGTGCGCGTACAACACTATGTGGAAAACATGATGCATGATGTTGGTGTGATTGCCCATTCCTGCGGTGTAACATATCCGCGCCGGCTGCGGCGCAGGCATGCGCGTATCGTCACCGCGGATGGTAACAGCACGGGTTTGCATCTGCTTCACCCGGAAACAGAGCCTGGTTTTCCACATGGAAAGCCAAAGGAGTAAACCATGCGCATCGTCGAACATTCCCCGCTGATGATTCCCGGAGCATCCGAAGCGGCAGGCAAACCGCTGGAGGTCATCTCGCCCTACGATGACCAACTGATTGCGACCGTGGCAGCGGCCAATGCTGCTGGCGTGGAACAGGCATTAAACAACGCCAGCCGCCTGTTTGCCGACCGCGCGCACTGGCTGCCCGTGGATCAACGCATCGGGATTCTGGAACGAATGACTGATTTGCTTCGGGATCATGCGGAGGATCTGGCAGTCGGGGCGTCGCTTGAGGGCGGCAAGCCGCTGGTGGATTCACGCATCGAGATGGCGCGCTGCATCGACAGTTTTTGTATTTGCATCAACACCCTGCGCACCGATGACGGCCACCCGCCGGTAATGGGCGTGAATGCGGCGTCGAAGCATCGCATTGCATTCACCCGGCGGGAGCCCATTGGCGTGGTTGTGGCGTTTAGCGCCTTCAACCATCCGCTCAACCTGATTGCGCATCAAGTGGGTCCGGCCATTGCCGCCGGTTGTCCGGTGATCGTCAAACCAGCGGAAAACACGCCGCTTTCGTGCATCCGCCTGGTGCGCTTGCTGCATCGGGCCGGCCTGCCCGAAGGATGGTGTCAGTTCGTGATGCCGGAAGATATTGTGCTGGCTGAAGCATTGGTGACGGATTCTCGTGTTGCCTTTTTCAGCTTTATCGGCAGCGCCCGCGTGGGCTGGCTTTTACGATCCAGACTGGCTCCAGGTACGCGCTGCGCCCTTGAGCACGGCGGTGCAGCTCCCGTTATTATCACCGGGGATGCCGATATCGAGAAGGCGTTGCCCGGACTGTTGAAAGGGGCCTTTTACCACGCCGGGCAAGTGTGCGTATCGGTGCAACGCATCTTCGCCCACGCATCCATCGCGCGCGAGCTGGCCGATACAATGGCGGATCAGGCCAGGGCGCTGCTTGTAGGCGATCCGTTAGCTGAGCAAACCGAAGTTGGACCGCTCATCCGGCCACGGGAAAGTGATCGCGTCGATCACTGGGTGAAGGAGGCGGTTGCGGGCGGTGCGGCGCTGTTGTGCGGCGGTGAGCCACGCGGCCACCATTGCTACGCTCCCACTGTCTTGTTCGATCCGGAGGCAGACGCACGCGTATCGACGCAGGAAGTGTTTGGCCCGGTGGTGTGCGTTTATCCGTTTACCGAACCGGATGCAGCCATCGAAGCGGCCAATGCGCTGGATGTCGCTTTTCAGGCCTCGGTGTACAGCCGTAATCTCGATACGGCGCTGTATATCTCCGAACGCCTGGCCGCATCGGCGGTGATGATCAACGATCATACGGCGTTTCGTGTAGACTGGATGCCATTCGCCGGATTGAAACATTCGGGTCTCGGTGTTGGCGGCATCCCGTTCACCATGCGAGATATGCAGATTGAGAAGATGACCGTGATTCATTCGGAGGCTATCGAATAATGAAAACATCGGAATTGCTCGTTCGCTGCCTGGAGGCGGAAGGCATCGAATATATTTTTGGCGTGCCGGGTGAGGAAAACGCCGATTTCATGATCGCGCTGGAGCAATCCGATTCGATTCGATTCATCCTGACCCGGCACGAGCAGGGTGCGGCATTCATGGCTGAAGCCTATGGCCGTTTGACCGGCAACCCTGCCGTATGCCTTGGCACGCTGGGTCCGGGAGCGACCAATTTAATGACCGGCGTTGCCAATGCCAATATGGATCGGGTGCCGATGCTGGTGCTGACCGGTCAGGGTGCGACAACCCGCCTGCACAAGGAGTCGCATCAGATCATGGATGTGGTCGCCATGTTCAAACCGGTGACCAAATGGAGCGCCTCCATTCGTCATCCGTCCGCCGTACCCGAGATCGTGCGTAAGTCCGTGCGCCTTGCGCGCAGTGAAAAACCCGGCGTGTGCCATATTGAACTGCCGGAAGATATTGCCGGAATGGAAACGGCCGAGCAGCCCATGCAGCCGCACCGCTATCCGCATCCCGTGGCTGATTCCGACCAGATTGAAGCGGCATTTGCTATGCTGAGACATGCCAAACGGCCAGTGATTCTGGCAGGCAATGGATGTATCCGTCGGCATGCCAGTGGCGAGTTGCGGCGTTTTTGTGAGGTTACCGGTATTGGCGTCATCAGCACCTTTATGGCCAAGGGATGCGTGGATATGGATGCCGATTACTGTCTGTACACCATTGGCCTGCAAGCCAGAGATGTGGTCGCCTGCGCGCTGGATGCCGCCGACCTGGTGATTACGCTGGGCTACGACATGGTCGAATACCATCCGCTTTTATGGAATGCCGCAGGCAACAAGCACATCATTCATATTGATTCATGTCCGGCGGAAATTGATGCGCATTACCAACCTGAACTGGAACTCATTGGTGATCTTCCCCACACGCTGGCAACCATCAATGCGGATATCGAACGGCTGGGCGCTGTGACGCGCAACCTCTCGCAGCAGTCCAACACGCGGCAGCGGATGCAGCAGGAATTATTGCAGCATGCCGGGGATGAGACGGAGCAAACCATCCGGCCACAGAAGGCGCTGGCCGACGTGCGCAAGGTTCTGGGGCCAGGCGATATCCTGTTGTCCGATGTCGGCGCGCACAAAATGTGGATTGCCCGTCATTATCATTGCCATGAGCCCAACACATGCCTGATTCCCAATGGCTTCTGTTCCATGGGTTTTGCCCTGCCGGGAGCAATCGGAGTGGCGCTGGTGTATCCCGATCGGCGGATTTTAGCCATTTGTGGCGATGCGGGATTCATGATGAATGTTCAGGAGATGGAGACTGCCAGGCGTCTGAACAGCAATATCGTGGTGATGGTCTGGGAGGATCACGCCTACGGATTGATTGCATGGAAGCAACAGAATCAGTTCGGACATCACACTGATCTCGGTTTCGGAAATCCTGACTGGATGCAATTGTCCGGGGCCTTTGGTTGGCATGGGCATTGTGTAGAAAAAAGTGTGGAACTACAGGGTACGCTTAATACGGCATTCACCGAATCCGGCCCCAGCCTGATCGTGATCCCGATTGATTACCGCGAAAACATGAAGCTGAGTGAACGGTTGGGGAATATTGTCTGCTCGATCTGAAACACTCTGAGGGCCAAGGGTCGAGTAGAGACTTTTACACGGGAACTCTCCCAGCAAACACTTGCGAATACCATCTACCTCTTCCGGCCATCCCTTGGGAAATTGAACGATGCGCCTGATTGCACTGTGAGTCCTCCGAGATCAAGTCCCAACGCTGCTGTAAATTCATTTCCCGTCAGGTTCGCATTTCTCATTTATGCTCCGTACCCTGGCGCCATACTGTTTCATCCGGGCGTTCCGCCATTCGTGAAACTTGGTCATGTCGAAGTATCGCGTCCCTGTTGATCAGGTTTCATGCTTCTCCGCCAGCATCCACCCGTATATGAAGACTGGCGCATAAACGGTTCACTATGGACTTGAGCCTCTTGCAAAGCTCTGGGTGGATGAGCGGCAATCCAACTTTGAGACCATTTTCGGGATTGAATAAGCTGCATGATGATTCCATGGAGCGAAATTCAAGCTCGGAAATGGGCCGAAGTGGGGAAGCAGATCGCCGCTCATGAGTTTTGCAAGAGGCTCATGTGGCAATCTCTTCTGTAACTGAAGTTTCACCGTTTAATGATCTGATTCATTCACGCAACCATTCGTAATAATATAGCCACGGGGATATTTTGCACGGGTTTGGCCTTTTTCAAGCAA
>VAOZ01145916.1_pt1 | contig 36070 bp, 29 predicted proteins | sample 3394041 | NCBI WGS metagenome assembly VAOZ01 (sample SAMN08290431, study PRJNA428436) | hydrothermal vent metagenome | isolation source: Deep-sea hydrothermal vent chimney | place: Indian Ocean: Southwest Indian Ridge
CAACGCGGTATGAAAAATTAAAGCGGAATTATCAATCCATGCTGTACTTAGTCAGCTCAATGATTTGGCTTTCTTAATTGTTAACGTACCCTAGTGTGGATCAAACATCACCGCGCTGAGGATGCTCTCGTTGCACGGCGGCTTCCAGTTTGTCCAAAGCATTCAGATAGGCCTTCGCCGAGGCGATGACGATATCTGTATCCGCTCCCTGCCCATTGACTATCCAGCCCTCTTTCTCCAGGCGCACGGTGACCTCTCCTTGTGCATCGGTTCCACTGGTAATGGCGTTGACTGAATACAGCTTGAGATGCGCACCACTGCAAACGATGGATTCGATGGCGCGAAAAGTCGCATCGACCGGGCCACTACCGGCCATTTCAGCATGTGATTCCTTTCCCTTGATCCCCAAAGTAATGGCGGCCACGGGTACCTCTCCGGTTTCAGAACAGGCATGAAGGGCGATCAAAGTATAGCTTTCCCGAACAGCGGACTCAGTCTCGGAAACCAGAGCCTGTAAATCCTCATCGAAGATTTCGTGTTTCTTGTCGGCAAGCTCCTTGAATCGTACAAAAGCGGCATTCAACTCCTCCCCAGAAGAGAATTCGATCCCCAGTTCCTTGAGACGGGTACGTAGCGCATTGCGCCCGGAATGTTTACCGAGAACAATTCGATTAGCCATCCAACCCACGTCTTCAGCGCGCATAATTTCATAGGTTTCTCGCGACTTGAGCACGCCATCCTGATGAATACCCGATTCATGGGCAAAAGCGTTAGCGCCAACGATGGCTTTGTTCGGCTGTACCGGAAAACCGGTGATCGAAGAGACCAATCGAGAAATCGGGACGATTTCGGTAGCCTCGATATGGGTATCGCAGTCAAATAGATCTCTGCGGGTGCGCACCGCCATGACCACCTCTTCCAGTGCCGCATTACCGGCACGCTCACCCAAGCCGTTAATGGTGCATTCGACCTGTCGGGCACCATGCTGCACTGCCGAGAGGGAATTGGCTACCGCCAGCCCAAGGTCGTTGTGACAATGAACGGAAAATATCACCTTGTCAGCATTGGGAATACGCTGTATCAGGGTTTTAACCAACTGACCGAACTGCTCCGGTAAATTATAGCCCACCGTATCGGGGATATTGATCGTCGTCGCACCCGCATCGATAGCTGCCTCGATGATTCGGCAAAGAAAATCAATTTCTGAGCGCCCCGCATCCTCGGCGGAGAATTCTACATCGTCGGTGTATCGACGGGCACGCTTGACCGCCTGAACCGCTCGCTGCATCACCTGATCCGGTGACATACGCAGCTTCATCTGCATATGGATGGGTGAAGTCGCAATAAAGATATGAATACGTGGTGCTTCTGCTGACTTGAGCGCTTCGCCGACGCGATCAATATCTTTCTCGAGCGCACGGGCCAACCCGCAAACCCGAGTATCCCGCACAGTTTGCGCCACCGCTCGCACAGCTTCGAAATCATCGGGACTGGCAATCGGAAATCCGGCCTCAATGACATCTACGTGTAAACGCTCTAGCATCCGCGCGATACGCACTTTTTCATCCCGAGTCATGGATGCGCCGGGACTCTGCTCGCCATCCCGAAGGGTGGTATCGAATATGATCAATTGAGGAATCATGAAACCTCCGGTTACTTTTAACAGACCAACATCATCAAATCCCCGACTGGCGTCGATACCGCCGCCACCGGCGCCACAAACTCATCGACAATCCAGACAATGCATACAGACTGAAGAGTGAGTACAACACGATGGATGGCCATAACGCAATTAATACAAAGATACCCAACATGGCCAGGATAGCGATGAATGGTACTCGCTCACGCAGATCGATATCCTTAAAACTGTAGTAAGCAATATTGCTGACCATCAAGCCTCCGCTGAGTAACGTCACCCCAACCGCCGGTAGTGCCAGCATCGCGCCTGAATAACCAAACTGCCGGGCTGACCAGACCGACCCCATCATCACCGCCGCAGCAGCAGGGCTGGGCAAACCCTGAAAATAGCGTTTATCGGCGACCCCGGCCTGGGTGTTGAAACGAGCCAGACGCAACGCGGCGGCAGCGGCATAGAAAAAGGCAACCAACCAACTGGCCTTGGCGCCAAACCAACCATAGTGCTGTAAATAGGTCAGCGCCCATTGATACATCACCAACGCCGGCGCCAGTCCAAAAGAAACCATATCAGAGAGGCTATCGTATTCGGCGCCAAATGCACTCTGGGTATTGGTCATCCGCGCTACCCGTCCATCCAGACCGTCTAGCACCATAGCCACAAATACCGCGATTGCCGCCGCAGTATAATGGCTATTCATGGCAGTCACGATAGCATAGAAGCCAGAAAATAATGCGCCCGTAGTAAGCAGGTTGGGCAATAGATAGATGCCACGCCGATGTCTCTGCCTAGGTAAGGGCTGTGGATCTAACGACACGTTTAATCCCCTGAATCGGCTATGAACTATATAGGTTATATGCGTGGTGTTTAAGCCCGGGCTCCCCCGGTTCTACCGGCTTGAATAAGGTGTAACCCGATCTGTCCGGGCCATATTAATTAAGGCCGAACAGATCGACAGGGCCACCCACTGCTCAGTTACGGCTTTTATCCACGATCTTATTGGCCGCAATCCAGGGCATCATGCTCCGTAGACGCTCGCCAACCGCTTCGATTGGATGCTCTGCACCCCGGCGCCGCTTGGCTTTCAAAGTCGCCGCACCGGATTGGTTTTCGAGAATGAACTCGCGGGCAAATTCGCCGGTCTGTATTTCCGTTAGGATCTTGCGCATTTCCGCCTTGGTGTCTTCGTTGACGATACGTGGCCCCCGCGTCAGATCACCATATTCAGCGGTATTGGAAATCGAATAGCGCATATTGGCAATGCCACCTTCATACATCAGATCGACGATCAGTTTGAGCTCGTGCAAACATTCAAAATAGGCCATTTCCGGGGCATAACCAGCTTCGACGAGCGTTTCGAAACCAGCCTGAACCAGGGCCGTTGTACCTCCACACAAAACCACCTGCTCACCGAACAGGTCGGTTTCAGTTTCCTCACAGAAGGTGGTTTCGATAATTCCGGCCCGTCCGGCGCCATTCGCGGAAGCATAGGCCAAGGCAATATCACGCGCCTGTCCACTGGCATCCTGATGAACGGCGATCAAAGCCGGCACGCCACCGCCTGCGGTGTAAGTAGAACGCACAAGATGGCCCGGCCCCTTCGGGGCAATCATGATGACATCGATATCCGTACGCGGTTCAATCTGACCGAAATGAATATTGAAACCATGCGCGAAAGCCAGCGCCGCGCCTTGTCGGATATGAAGAGCAATCTGCTCACGATACAGAGCCGCCTGATGTTCATCCGGCGCAAGGATCATGACGAGATCCGCTTGAGCGACAGCCGCCGCGACGGGCTGCACAGTGAGCCCGGCGGTGATTGCCTTGGCCGCAGAGGCAGAGCCTTCGCGTAAACCGACGACGACCTCTACCCCGGAATCCTTCAGGTTATTTGCATGGGCGTGCCCCTGGGAACCGTAGCCGATGATAGCCACTTTACGTTGCTGAATCAGCGTAAGGTCTGCATCCTTATCATAGAAAATATTCATCAAAATCCTCTTATGGTTGAGTTACGATAAATTTGAAACTGCGTGCTGTTTGACTGGAAATCAGACTTTCAGCACGCGTTCACTACGGGCGATACCCATCGCTCCAGAACGCACCACTTCCAGAATCAGGGACTCACCGACTGCCTCCATGAAGGCGTTGAGCTTAACCTCGGTACCGGTGAGTTCGATAGTATAGCTCTTGCCAGTCACATCGATAATTCGCCCACGGAAAATGTCCACCAGACGCTTGACCTCCTCCCGCGCGTCGCCATCGGCACGTAACTTGATCAGCATCATTTCACGTTCAATATAGGGGTAGTCATCGAGTTCCATCAGCTTGACTACATCGATCAGCTTATTGAGCTGCTTAACGATCTGTTCAACGATAGCCGCGTTACCGCTAGTGACCAGGGTCATTCGAGATAGGCTCGAATCATGAGTCGGGGCCACGGTCAACGATTCGATATTGTAACCGCGAGCGGAAAACAGTCCGGCTACGCGCGAGAGCGCACCCGATTCGTTTTCCATAAGAATGGATATAATATGCCGCATAGTCATGGGGTTCCCCGTCAGATCAGAATCATCTCGTTCTGGCCGGCACCCGCTGGAATCATGGGATAGACATTTTCAGTCTTATTCACCATAAACTCCATGAATACCAACCGGTCATTGGTCGCTAATGCCTCCTGAAACGCCCCGTCCACATCCTGTGGGTGTTCGATCCGCATACCGACATGCCCATAGGATTCGGCCAGTTTGACAAAATCAGGCAAGGCGTCCATATAAGACATGGCGTAGCGGCCCTGGTAGAAGAATTCCTGCCATTGCCTGACCATTCCTAAATAACGATTATTGAGTAGTACGACCTTGAGCGGTAAGCCATATTGCAGACAGGTAGCCAACTCCTGAATATTCATCTGGATACTGCCCTCACCCGTTACACAGACCACGGTTGCCTCAGGATTGCCCATTTGCGCCCCCATTGCGTAGGGAAGTCCAACGCCCATAGTGCCGAGTCCACCGGAATTGATCCAGCGATTGGGCTTGTCAAACTTGTAGTATTGTGCTGTCCACATCTGATGCTGACCCACGTCAGAGGTAATAATGGCATCTCCCCGCGTATGCTGGTACAGTTGCTCGATCACGAACTGCGGCTTGATCAAGTCGCTGTTGTGGTCATATTTGAGACAATCCATTGACCGCCATTCTTCAATCTGCTTCCACCAGGCCTTGAATATATCCTGACGGGGTTTTCTCCTTATTTCGTGCAACAAGGCCAGCATATCCTTGAGTATCGAATCTACTTGGCCAACGATCGGAATATCGACTTGGACATTTTTAGAGATGGAAGCCGGATCAACGTCGATATGGATAATTTTCGCATAGGGACAAAATTTCTTGATATTCCCCGTAACCCGGTCATCAAAGCGTGCGCCGATAGCAATTACCAAATCTGACTGATGCATGGCCATGTTGGCCTCGTAGGTTCCATGCATACCCAGCATACCAAGGAACTGTGGATCGGTACCTGGATAGCCCCCTAGTCCCATCAGGGTATTGGTAATGGGAAAACCCAACTCCCGAGTCAACAGGGTCAGGCTCTTTGCCGCCTTTCCCAAGATGACGCCACCGCCTGAATAGATGATCGGCTTCCCGGCTTCCAGAATCAGCTCCAGGGCTCGCTTAATCTGTCCGCCATGTCCTTTGACTATCGGCTTGTAGGAACGTATGTGAATGGACTTGGGATATTTGAAAATTGTTTTGGCAGCCGTCATATCCTTGGGAATATCGACGACCACCGGGCCGGGACGACCTGTGGTAGCGATATAGAAGGCTTTCTTGATCGTTTCCGCCAGATCCTCGACATGCTTGACCAGGAAATTGTGCTTGACGATAGGCCGAGTAATTCCCACCGTATCGCATTCCTGGAAGGCATCGCTACCGATTACTGAGGTCGGTACCTGGCCTGTGAATACGACTAGTGGCACCGAATCCATGTAGGCATCGGCGATGCCGGTCACAGCGTTGGTCGCCCCCGGACCGGAGGTCACCAGCACTACGCCTACCTTGCCCGTGGATTTGGCATAGCCTTCCGCAGCATGCGCCGCCCCCTGCTCATGGCGAACCAGAATATGACTGATATCATCCTGTTTGTAGAGTGCGTCATAAACGTACATGACCGCTCCACCTGGATAACCAAAAATCAAGTCAACTCCTTCTTCCTTGAGACAACGCACGAAAATCTCGGCACCGGTTAATTCCACTTTGAGATATCTCCGAAATTGCAATGGGAAAGCAAATAAACCATTAATACAATCCAATCATAAAATGATAATACGCGCCACGCTCAAGAGCCAGTATTAAACGATATCGCTGTCAGGGGCAAACAAACACTTCAGATAGCGTGAGCAGTACTCAGCTCAGAAGAAGCCACTCAATTGTCGGAGGAACACCTTGCCGCCAGGAAGGACAAGACCAAGGCGCAAGCCCATCATTCTAATCTTATGCTATGCTGACAGGCAGATCTAATCGAAAAGGGAAGGCCAATGGCCAACGAAGGTTATCACGAAGCGATCGATAAACTTTCCAACGAAACCCGGGATATGCATCGGGCCATCGTTTCATTAATGGAAGAACTGGAAGCGGTGGACTGGTATAATCAGCGTATCGATGTGTGCGAGGATAAGGAACTTAAAGCCATCTTGGCACACAACCGGGATGAAGAGAAAGAACATGCCGCGATGGTGCTCGAATGGATCCGGCGTAAGGATCCCGCCTTCGATAAGGAACTGAAGGATTATCTATTCTCAGATCATCCCATCGCTCACCCTGCCTAATATTGATAGATTAAAGCTCCACGCGACTCTTCCCGCCTTTCACCTTGCCCGCATACATTCCGGTTGCGGGATACCCAATCAATCTAATGACCTGCGCGGTTCTCCCGCTACTCAACGTCTACGCCGAACCGCTTTCTGGCGCGGAGGAACCGCCGGTTCCTGACTACGCAGATAATCCTCATAGGAACCACTGAAGTCGGTTATTCTATCCGGCCCCATCTCAATGATACGGGTAGCCAGAGAAGACACAAACTCCCGATCATGGCTGACAAATATCAATGTCCCCGGATAATCCTCCAGCGCCAGATTGAGTGCCTCGATTGACTCCATATCCAAATGGTTGGTCGGTTCATCCATCAGCAGGACATTGGAGCGCTGGAGCATCAGCCGAGCGAACAGCATGCGCGCCCGCTCGCCACCGGAAATACAGTTAGCCGGTTTATTGATCTCGCCTTGGGAGAACAACAGTCGCCCGAGTACGCCCCGCAGCTTCTGTTCGTCGTCACCTGGGCGACGATGTCGGGCAATCCAATCAATCAACGGCAACTTGCTTTCAAAATCAGTTGCATGATCCTGTGCGAGAACACCCATATCAACATTTTCAGCCCATTTGATATCACCCTCACGTGGTTTCAGCTCACCGGAAAGGGTGCGCAGTAAGGTCGTCTTACCGATACCATTAGGGCCAATGATAGCGATATGTTCACCTGCATCGACAATCAAATTCAGGTAGCTGAACAGTGGCTCCGCATCATATCCCTGGGTCAATTTACGCACCTCCAGAACCCGACGATGCAGTTTCTTGTCTTGTTCGAAACGAATGTAAGGACTCACCCGGCTTGAAGGCCTGATTTCTTTAAGTTCAATCTTCTCGATCTGACGTGCTCTCGACGTGGCTTGCTTGGCCTTGGAGGCATTGGCTGAGAAACGATTGACGAATGCCTGTAATTCAGTAATCTGCGCTTTCTTCTTGGCATTATCGGCCAGCAGGCGTTCACGTACCTGGGTGGCCGCGGTCATATAGTCGTCATAGTTACCGGGGAACACTTTGAGTGTTCCATAATCAAGATCAGCCATATGCGTACACACACTATTGAGAAAGTGGCGATCATGCGAAATGATAATCATGGTACTAGAGCGCTCATTCAACATGGCTTCCAGCCAGCGGATAGTGTTGATATCAAGATGATTGGTTGGTTCGTCGAGCAGGAGTACGTCAGGGCTGGAAAATAGGGCTTGAGCAAGCAGCACGCGGAGCTTCCAGCCTGGTGCGACCGTGCTCATGAGTTCTTCGTGCTGCATCAGTGGAATCCCTACACCCAGCAGCAGTTCACCGGCGCGCGCCTCGGCGCTATAACCATCATGTTCGGCATAAGCGGCCTCCAGCTCTGCTGCCCGTAAACCGTCTGCCTCAGTCATTTCTGGCTTGGCATAAATAGCATCGCGCGCTTGCTTGGCCGCCCACAACTCGGTATATCCCATGATCACGGTATCGAGGACCCGATAATCCTCAAATGCGAACTGATCCTGGCGTAACTTACCCAGGCGCAAGCCGGATTCAATGGATACCAGGCCGGAAGTGGGCTCAAGATCACCGCCGAGGATTTCCAAGAACGTGGATTTACCCGCGCCATTGGCGCCAATCAGGCCATATCGCCTGCCTGATCCAAACTTGATGGAAATATCTTCAAATAACGGCTGGGCACCAAACTGCATACTAACGTTAGCGGAGGTAATCACGTGAACTCCAGAATCTATGATTTAAGCAAATTAAAAGCGATAGAATTATCGCACAAATGGCCAATGAGAATATCGGCAGGTAAAAATCCATGATCAACATATATAGCCCGGAATACTGAAGAGCTGCTCAATAATTCAGAGGAGCCGCTAGAACCGCTCTCCGACATACCAACTAAAGAAGTTTATGAAAATTCAACCTTTAGCTATTGATTTGGCAGCATCTGTTCTTGTGTTCTCAATGCCTTGGCGTGAGACTGATATCTGACTCACTGATGACAATCCATTATCCGACGAGAGCCCACATGGAATATCTGGGAGGTCTACCTGCAAATGATCCACTACATCTCTGGCTGCAAGAGGTTATTTTTCCGCAAATGCAGCCTGATCTGTGCGAAAAAGCGTTCCAGGTTTACGCCTTCTCACCACAAAACAAAGTATACCTGTATGAAGGTGTTTCTAGTCGCCGCAAAGTGCTCGGTAAATTCTTCGGTCAAGCAAATAAGAATCAAGAGCAAACCTGGTGGCGCGCTGAAACCGAGTGGCACTACCTCCAAGCCTTGCGCTCACGCGGCTTTTCATCGCGCCATCTATATATCCCGCGTCCACTGGGATTGAAAAAATCCCTGGGTCAGGCCCTGTTCGAGGAATACTGTCGCGGTGAATCCTTGTCGGAAATCATTCGTACAAGCATCCGTCATCAAGATGCGGACTTGCTGTTTTCAAGACTCTCCCTGTTGGCTTGGTTTTTAGCCAAACTGCACAATCGCAACACCCATCGGGAAACCGTAAACTTCTTCAGTGTATTTAATTATTTCGATAAAGTCATCAGTCGTCTGTTACGCAGGAAACGGATGACGACGGAGGAAAACAATGAAATCCTATGGCTACGCCAGCATTGGGCGCAAGATGCCGCCATGTGGGCGGATATCCAAGTATTGACCCATGGGGATGCCACCCCGAGTAATTTTCTCTTCACCTCACATCGCCGTATCATTGGTATTGATCTGGAACGCATGGATTATCGGGATCGTGCTTATGATGTCGGCATGGTCGCCGGGGAACTGAAGCATCACTTCATGCTCATGACTGGAGAATCCCAGCACGTAGAACCCTTTATTGGCAATTTTTTATGGGAATACGCCTGTCATTTCCCGGATCGTGAGCAAACCTTTCAGGCCATCGTTCACCGACAGCCTTTTTACATGGGCCTGACCTTATTGCGAATAGCCCGCAACTCCTGGCTGGACTGGCATTATGCTCGCCGCCTGGTACGCGAAGCCCTCACTGTTTTGAGGAGAAATCCATGAGCATCCGCGCCGTTATTTTTGATGTCTTTGGCACCTTGCTGCGGATTGAAACCAATGAATGGAAGAACGAGATCTATCAGTACATGGCTGCATATCTCAATTATCACAAGATTGATATCGATCCTCAGAGCTTGCAGAAAACCTACTTCTCGTTAATGAAAGCACAAAAAAGCGCTTCCCAGGAAAAGTATCCTGAAATCGATGTGATCGCTATCTGGGAAGCATTCCTGGAAGCGCGAAGCGGTCCATCGCCCCGCAAACGTTATCAGTTTGCCCGTGAACTGGCCCGCCTGCATCGAGCCCTGGCGCGGAATTCATTGGGACGCTATCCCGGTGCCAAGCGATTATTGCGTGCCCTGCGTAAAGATTACTTGCTAGGAATCGTCAGCGATGCCCAGCCTATTTATGTTTTACCTGAAATGCGGATAGCAGGCATCAAGAAAAAATATTTCTCCGCACGCATTATCTCTGCACCACTGGGTTTCCGCAAACCCGATCCACGCCTGTTTCAGCTGGCTACGGAGTCCCTGGGTATTACTCCCGAAGAAGCTATCTACGTAGGCAACGATATGTATCGTGATGTCTATGGCGCGAATCGCGCTGGATTACACACTATTTTTGTCGATTCCGATCAAGGTGCGAAAACGTGGGAAAATGTGCAGCCCGACTATTATGCACGAAACCTTTTGAACCTTTCCCAGGTTGTCGAAGGTATTCATTTTCTAACCCGGAAGTTTTCCTAAAGCGTGGGATGATGGCTTCGCCCGCCTGTGGACCCTTGCGTTATCGTCCTGAATGAAATCATAATTTGAGTGTGATTCCTGCCAAGAGGCCAATATGATTCAACACTCCGTGACCCACACAATCCCGGTCATGCTAGTTGTCGAAGACACCGATGTGGTCGTCGGGCACGAGGGCGGCATGCTCGCATTCGCAACCCTTGATCCCTCCTATATCCAGCCGTTTCATCTCTCTCATTGAGAGCGTAGTGCAAATGGATGCCACCCATATTCCACCCAATCATCCGGCCACCCCAGAATGCGGCGAGTACATCAATATCCAAGCAGGAACTACAGGTATCCATTTCACTTTTATCAACGACCGCCCGCCGTATGAACGGACAGGAGTCAACCGGTCATGAACCGGTCTCCGATTCGGATCCGTGTTGAGTGATGAAGCGATTCTGGAAAAGATATGACCAATCCGCAAGCATAGAAAAACTCGAGATCGGCCAGCTAGCACCTGATTTTAGCCTACCTGACCAGCACGATCGGATTGTGAGCCGGGCAGATTTCCACAGCCGCTGGCTGGTGATCTATTTTTATCCCAAGGATTTCACTCCCGGCTGCACCCTTGAGGCGCGGGAATTCCGCGACGCGCTTTCTGAGCTAACGGCTTTGAATGCAGCGATCATAGGCATCAGTCTGGATCGACCGGATACCCATGCCAGTTTCGCCCGCCGCCACGGACTCGAGTTTCCTTTGCTGACAGACCGGAAAGGTCGGGTTGCGGCTGCCTATGGTGCATTATCATCCTTTTTTGGCCTGTTAAAGTTTGCCCGCCGACAGACTTTTCTGGTTGCGCCGGAAGGGCGAATTGCGGTAATTTTCCACCCGGTACACCTACCCGGGCATGCCCGGCAGTTAATCGAATCGGTGCGCCAATTGCAATCGAAATAGGTACTCAGAACGGCGGATCGATCAGTCTCAATCTCCAATCCCGCCCCACCCACTGACCATCAGCCCAGCGTATAGTGAACTCCACGGTGTGCACCCGTGCAGGGTCGATATCGAGATCGGCCCATGCTACTCCCATGCCGGTCAGCCGAGCCGATGTATCACGCACTTCCTGCCAGCCGTTGATTCCCCAATGGATAATGCCAGCCGCAGGCAAGAGGAAACGAATAGGTTTACCTCTAATTATGGTTTCCTGAGGCCAGGCATAATGCCAAAGATTGAAGCGTGAAGTGGGGATGCGGCCTTCATAATGTGCCGCTGCGCGTACCGGGCGGTCGATGGGCCCATGCTCGATACAGGCTGAAGCCAGCTTAATGAATTCGGCGTGCGCCCAGACCAGTGGCATGGCTCCGCCCGTGGGCTGGCCTGGATACAGTCCGCGCGCGGGAATTGCCTCCTGATCCCACACCTGCTCCGGCAACAATCCTCCCGGGCCTGCCATGCGCGCCATCGCAACCAGATAGGGGTAGGGATCTTCGCCGGCCAACAAAGCATAATGTCCACGCTCACCGGTGAGCAGCGGCCAACCTCGGCCGACTCCCGTACCGTCATAGGGGGAGCCATCGTCTTTCTCACCATAGCCATCACCGTTGTAGCGATGCCAAACCTTGCCGGCAGGCGTTTCCACACCCAACACCCGGTCCGCGAGGCGCACACTTTCAAGGATATGCGGATCATCCGGGGCGCGTAGTCCATAGCGCACCAGTTGCAGGAAATCGAGCGCTATATGTTCCCTGGCGGGCATGGCTGCACCATCGTCGCGGTTATGGATCTGAATGGCCTGATCAAGCGCATCCTGACCGTCCATAACCTGCGGCGGAGCAATGCGCACATAATGGCCTGCCATACCCTGCGCTCGGGCGAGCTCAGAATCACGCACATACAGCCAATCCTCGATATGGGCGTTCCATTCGTCTGCGATTTCGACACAAAACCGGGCGTCATCGAGTGACAGGAACCGCCCACCCTCGATCAAGGCAGCAATCACGATCGCGAGAGTGAACGCATTGATACCCATATTCTCTTCCCACCGATCCTGGCAGGTTATCGGCCCGTGAGCGAGCAGGAAACCGAGCGCTCTGGAAACCATCTCCTTGACAGCCAATCCATCGAGTGCATTGCGTTCGTCAAGCAAACCCGCCAGCAATACCGGGAAAACAGCTTCATCAAGCTGGATGCCATCCCAAAAAGGGGAGCCACCCAACCATTGATTCTGGTACCAACAGCCATCAGGCTGTTGGCTGGCCACCAGATAACATAAAGCCTGCTGCGCATGGATAATATTCCCGATAGCGAGAAAGCTGGTGGCAGACTCGACCAGATCGCGTGGCCAAACCAGATGATAGCCACCCCTGGAGGCTGAGTGCTCACCCCATGGCACGCTAAGGCTAGCGATCATAGCGCCCGGATAAGTGCGGTCGCGATGAGTTTTAAGTACCAAGGTTGAGGCCCGCAAACAACGGGTTACGACGATATTATCTTCACCGAGCAGCCCTTGGATGCCGTGTGACAGGTGATAGGTTTCATGCCAAGCGCGCCAGGTTTCAACATACTCCTTCCATTGCCGGTCGAATCCTCGCACCAAGGCGGCTCGGGTCAAGGTTGCGGCGGATTGATGGTGTTCACCCAAGCCGATGGCCACCACCGTCTGGTGGGTCGTACCCACAATTAATCGCACAGCACCCGGTCCGCGGTCCTCTTCCTGGACAGGCACCCTTCCCTGGCCAAACAGATCCAGCGCCCGCGGACCCCCCTCTTCTGCTGAACCAACGAAAACCGCTTCCACCGCATTTCTGCCATCTACAGTGGCGGCCATCATCACCACGGTAAATGGACCCTGTTCGGCATACACCCCACGAAATTGACCCTGCTCCACCTTGCCAGCCCGATCCACGAGGCCGCTTTCACCAACTCGGGGTGTCAATACGGCATGCAGATACAATGAGCGGTCTGCCTGCAAATCGGCTTCGACCAGCATGACATCACGATGTGGATCAGGGATAATGCGTAGTCGCAGTATGAAACGAGGATGATTATGAACCGCCTCTACGGCAGGAATCCCCGCTCCTGGGAAATTTAATTGGTACCGCGCATGTTCGGCCAGACTGACCCGCAATCCATCTTCGCTGGTAACGATAAAATCCAAATCGCGTAACTGCGAGATATCAATACGCGGCCCATAGACCTCAGTCAGCAGCCCCCCGGCCACGGTGAACCACACGCGTGTAGTATGCAGGTTGGTACCCACCATTTCCTTATCCGCGCGCGCCCAATGGTTGTCCTGCATCATCGTCACTCCTTTTTTTATACCCATCCCTTCGTATAGATCAATAGCGCACCAAAATCAATCGAGGCCAATATCTAACCTTGGTTGTACCGGCAAACTGTGGACCACATTTTCACAAAGCCCAGATACGTATCTTGGGTGCCTTCCGGACTATGAAGATACCAAGATTTGATACAAAGTCCTGGTTGATCAATAGGTGCTGCTCGCCGAAGGATCATTCCGAGCCGGTGGTCTGGGCTGGATAATGTGGATGTCCCGCTGTGGAAAAGGAATCTCGATACCCGCTTCCCGGAAAGTAGTATCGATAGCAAAATTGAGGTCACTGAGTACGCTCAGTCTCTGGCTGACGTCCCGGACATGGACGCGCAATTCGAAATTGAGCGAACTATCACCAAAAGACAGGAACAGCACACTGGGATCAGGTACCAGTGACCTTCCCTTGACGACCATCAAATGATCATTGGCCAAACTTAGAAGAATCTCCTTGACCTTCTGGGTATCCGAACCATAAGCGACCCCAACGGGTATCAGCATGCGGCCAAAATGATCATGAAACATCATGTTGGTGACCGGCTGGGAAATGAGATCAGAGTTAGGCACAATGACATCGGCGCGGTCGAAGGTTTGGATCTGAGTCGAACGGATGCTGATCTTGCGCACATAGCCCTGGATATTATTGACAGAGATCCAGTCGCCAGAGCGTATTGGGCGCTCGAACAGCAAAATCAGGCCGGAAACAAAGTTGTTGACGATATTCTGCAAACCAAAACCGATACCAACCGATAAGGCACCGGCAATGATCGCGAGATTCTGGAAACTGACGCCGGCTACCGACAAGGTAATGATGGTCGCCAGGATAACCAGTGAATAATCCGCAATCGTCAGCGCCGCCTCGCGGGCACCCCGATCCATGCGAATATTATGCAACCTGTGTTCAAGTAGAATATTCGCCCAAGCCCGAAACGACAGAAACAAGCTGAACAAGAGGATAGCAAACAGCCACCGGCCAGGCTCGATATTGATATGCCCGATACTGAATCCGAAACTCACTGCCCGCAAGATACCCTGCTGTGCATTGACGGGCAGACCCCAAATAATCAGCAGTACGAACAGCAAACCCAGCCAGATCAGGGTCTGTAGTAAAATATTCAAAGGCAGCAGGCCAGGAATTGTATCGTTGCCTTGCAAACCCAGACGATGCTTAAGCTTAGCCTCCCATTGATAACGCCCAGTTTCGAGGCCGGCAAAAAAATCCTTGATGATCGACAGCACGAGCCAGATAAACAAGAGTGTAGCCACCGATAAGACAACACCCACAAGCAGGAATTGCCCCAGATTCCGATACCCCGCCCAATCAGTGATCAGGCTGGCCACTAAAATCATGGCGATACTCAAGCGAATGATACCTATGCCCTGCTTTCCGCGCAGGTGGCGGATCTGCCATACCACCCAAATCAGATAAACGACCAAGACCGCGCTCCATACTGATTGTACCAGCGAGACCAGTGGCGGATGGGTTGCTTGTGCTAGGGGGGTGAGAAAAAAAACTGCACCGATCAGGGTGGTCAGGGCAAGCCCTCGCAGGGCTCTGGAAAAACGGCGGGTGATTTCCGCTGAGAAAGGAAGGTAACCCTGGGCCGGAGGAGGCGGATCGAAACTTGCCCGAATCCCCACCAGCACCCCGAAATATACAAAACCGATAAATGAGAGAACGGCCAACAATGGCCCGTGTGAGGACCGGGATTCCGTGGCCAGCCAGTAAATCGACCACAATCCCATGATCAACAAACCGAGACGATAACGATCCAAACTAAGCATAATGCTCTGCACCAAGGCGCCAATGAAATCCATCTTCGGATCTACCGACTGCAGGCAATGCAACCGGCGTCTGCCGATCCGTCCCAACATCCAACCGAGCACTCCCAATCCCCCCAGCCACGCCAACGCAGGCCATCCCGTAATACCCAATCGGGAACGGAAAGTAGGCAGGTTAAATAACCGTGCCGGATTGGCGAACAGGGGTATGACTCGCATAATCAGGGCCGGTAAGGATTCGCTGCGCCGCAAGAGATGGGCAGTCAATTCCCGCCGCTGTCGATGCAATACCTGCCGATGCAGACTCTTGGCATTAACCTGGAGGAGGCGGCAATTGGCCTGAATTTGCAGGGCCGTGTTTTGTTGGCGTTCGAGTTTCAAGTGCATAGTCGTCACTTGCCAGCTCTCGCCCTTCACGGGTTGGCCAAGAGCGGCAAGCTGTTGCCTGATCTGCACGAGTTGCGGGGTTTCACTCTCAATACAGGACCGGGCTTGCTTGCTGATCGCGTTGGTTTTCCCCAGATAGTCGGCCAACGATCTGGAATCCACTCCTGGATGAGCCAGCCCCTGCCCAATTTTCTTTAGCACCGCTTGTCCGGCGGCAACCTCATCAGTCAGTGGATTGGCGGCCATGGCGGGCAGCAAGATCGCCGATAACAGTATCCAGATTATTCCTAGACGGCGCATCTGATATCTCCTGGAAAAGTTTCATTCGATCTGCTGACGCAACTGAAAAATCACACCGCCCGATGCGGGCAATCTACCGGGTCGAGACGATTAGGCAGGCCCTTCCTGCACAGTCGCATCCTCTGACGGGGATCCCTTAGCTACAGATCACACGGCGTGTGACTTACATTTCCACCCGACCAGTGTCCAACCCTTGCGCTTGAAGTACTACAGCATACCCAAAGCATTGGCAAATATGGCAGCCAGAACATGGAATATCCGCAATATCGGTTCAATTCCGGCATCACTTAGGGACCTTTAGTGTTATTGCCGGAATTTACGCCATAAACCCCACTATAAAAGCCGAAGGGGCGGGCGGGACAGTGATGCTGGTGAGTATGCACATGATATAATTTAAGCGACTACTGATACTAGACATATAAATGTCTATCAGACTAGCGCCCATGTCACAGTAAATTTCCAGCCTATCCATGCTCTGCACCGTGTGGTCGTAAAGATCACCTAATGCTCGATGTGCTCTCCGAAATCCTCCAGCACCGAAAATAACTGGTCGATGATCATCCATGAGTGCGTAAAACAGATAGATCGCTTCGTTGATAAATGTACTGGGTGCCAAGCTGATGTGGCGTTTGTAGCTGAAACCGAAGGGTGCAGTGATGCAGTTTTCATGATTATTTCAATTTCTGCAGTTGATCAAGCAAGGTGTCGATGTGGATTTCCTGGTTGGCTAGCGCCATCGCTACCAATTCGGCACCCAGCACCGGCAGGGCGAGAACGACATCAGGACGAACTCTCCGAATACGCTGGATGTTGTGCGCATCGTTGACAGATGCCACGGTACGAATGTTGGGATTGACATCTTTAGCGGCAAGGATCACAAAGGCATTATCGGAATCGTTATCAGTCAACGCTAACAGACCACGCGCATGGTCGATCCCGGCTTCCTGCAACACAGCAGTATCCGTACCGTCTCCGATCACCCGATCCAGAGTCGGATCTCTATCCTCTACGGGCTTGTGCGGCAATATAACTGTGACGGGAAGAGCAACCTTCTTTAGGGAAAAAATCGTATTGCGAGCCAGGGCAGAATCCCCAACCACAATAATATGGTTCCGACGAGGATGCTTTTTTTTGGGTGGCTGCAATAACCGCATCATGCGGTCATTAATAACCGGCCCCATGATCGCAGTCAGCGCCGTCGCAAACACCGCCAGACCGAGCACAATAAGGGAAATGGTGAATATCCGCGCTTCGGTAGTGTGCGGTGTGATATCCCCATAACCCACAGTGGAGGCAGTAACGACCGTAAAATACAGGGCCGTAATAAAATCAGTAACCGGCGGGGCAAACTGATTGCCCAGCGCGTAGGTACCCAATACCCCGTAACCCAGAGTCAGCAATATACCGACTAAGGCGAATAAGGTGCCGGTAGCCAGACTGGCGCGGTTGAAAGATCCCCGCGCGATAAACAGAGCCAGCAATAGCAAACCATTATAAAAAATATAGGCCAAGTCATGGTGAGTCGATGGTGGCCATAATTCCAGCGCCAGAGAGCCAAGCGTCGCCAGAATGGTCAACACCCAGCCCAAGCGGGAACGGAACAGTAATCCGATTGACATCAGCAGCAGCAATGTGCCGACCACTTCAGTTGGGATGCCATGGATGGCGAGCATCTTGTAGCCGCCGGTCAGGTGGTTGAGTTCCTGCAATTGTTTGTGCGGTAATTCTAATAGGCTTTGCAATGAACCCAGGCTAGACAGCAGCTGTGCGGCACCGGCCACCCCTACTGCCAGAGCAAGCGGCAGGTGGGGAAACCAGTACTTCATGCCTAAACCATGATAGATCCGGTTGCGCAGAATACGCACTCGCTTCTGCCAACGCAGATAAAAGCGTCGACTGCGTATTCTCAAACTTCTTCTAGCAGGCATCAATCTATTCTCCAGACAAGTCGAGTTAGACTAGTTTTTAACCAGACTGGAAAACTCTCTATTTAAGTCAGTGCTCTGGGATCCAGCAATTGACACAGGGCTTTCTCATCTATCTCTGTCATTTCTTTCGCCACCTCGAGAATCAGTCGGTTTTCTGCATAAGCCCGCTTGGCGATCTGAGCCGCTTTTTCATAACCGATAATCGGATTCAGGGCGGTGACCAGGATCGGGTTGCGTGCCAACGCCCGGCTTATACGTTCCTGATCGACGACAAATCCCGCGATCGCGCGATCGGCCAGCAAGCGCGCTGCATTGGCTGCCAATTCAAGGCTTTGCAGGAGATCGTGGGCGATCAACGGTAACATGGTATTAAGCTGGAAATTACCCGATTGGCCGCCTATGGTGATACTCGCATCATTACCGATGATTTTGGCCGCAACCTGACAGACGGCTTCAGGAATCACGGGATTGACCTTGCCCGGCATGATGCTGCTACCTGACTGTAAGGTAGGCAGGCGAATCTCGGCTAATCCCACCAATGGCCCGGAATTCATCCAGCGCAAATCATTAGCAATTTTCAGCAAAGCAACCGCTAAGGATTTCAAAGCACCACTCAAATTAACAGCAGCATCTTGCGCACTGATCGCAGCGAAACGATTATCCGTGATCTGCAGGGCAAGTCCAGTCTGTTCGCAAAGCCAATTGATTGCCCGTTCTGCCATTCCGGCAGGTGCGTTAACCCCGGTTCCCACTGCCGTACCTCCGAGTGCTAAGGCTCGCATTTCCACGCTATTTAACTGAATGCGCCGGTGTGCACCGGCTACCTGCGCTGCCCAACCCCCCAACTCCTGATCCATACGAATGGGAAGCGCATCCATGAGATGTGTGCGTCCGGTCTTGATCACACCACGCAATTCGTCTCCGCGTGTGCGGATAACACCCTCCAGATGCACCAGTGCTGGTAATAATCGTTCATGCACCAGCAAAGCAGCGGCCAAATGCAAAGCAGATGGAATCACGTCATTGGAACTCTGACCGAGATTGACATGATCATTGGGATGTACAGACCGACCCGCTATGTCCGTAGCCAAATGGGCAATGACTTCATTGGCATTCATGTTGGTGCTCGTACCCGAGCCGGTCTGAAAGACATCCACAGGAAACTGGGTATCGTAATCACCCCGGACGACGGCCAACGCCGCTTCGCGAATGGCTTCGGCCAGTCCCGGATCGAGAGCGCCCACTTGGGCATTCGCCTCGGCGCAGGCTGCCTTGATCAAACCCAGAGCGCGCAAGAAAATCTGCGGCATGCGCAATCCACTAATAGGGAAATTTTCGATCGCACGCTGCGTCTGGGCACCCCACAAAGCGGTCGCTGGCACTTGGATTTCTCCCAAACTATCCTGTTCGATTCGATAATCCTGCTGATTCATACACTTTTCTCCATTGAGAGGCTGTGATATCCGGCTGGATTCACAAGCAATCACCGATACCTCTACAAAGCTACCGAAGTTCCACTGAAATTCCTATACCGATCTTCAACACAAGGCTCCAGAATCCGACCCAGCACCCACCGGTGATTCCGGGTAGTTCAGAAGAGGCTTAAGGCATAGCAGGCCTACATAGGCCTCAAGCCGAAGGAGGTCTGGAAGGAACACAAAGTATTTTCCAATCCATAAATGAGTCTGAAAAAGAGGGTAAGAGGGTTATCTGCTATCCGGTTTTCAGGTTTTGTCCATGAATGGTTTTGAAGCGTTTCTGGTGGGCGAGCTTATCGAGTATTTCAAAGCTGAGGCCAGGTTTCAAATAGTCTGATGCACAGGGCAGTGATTTGAGCTTATCGTAGAGGGTATGAGGTTCTCATAGCGGTAGATTTTGCGTTACTTGCCCTTGTTGCCAGTGCAGGTCTTCAGGAAGAAGCGGGGCGGTAGGAGTTGAGATAGGGGTTCAAGTACTGCTGATTGAAGTCATGGATCAGCGGCGCTCAACGCTGCGGGATGGAGCTGTAGCCGAACAGCTTTCTGACCACGGTGCCATTTTTGCTTTCTGCCGGGGCGCTATCATTGACTGCCGGGAACGGGACTGGGTGAACTCGAGGCGCAGTTTTTCCAGCAGTTCGGCGACTTGTTTATTGATGTATTCCGGCCGTTGTCAGAGTGAAAACCGAGCACCATGAAAGGGAAGGTTTCGAGCAGCTGTTCCAGGGCGGGGATGAGGTAGTGCTCACCGATTTTTTAGGCGACAGGCGACCTCAAACGGAATGACTTCATCAATGGCGTTGATGTAGTAAACCCCTTGTGTTGGTCCAAATCCCCTTGATGCATTATACCAATGCAGGTATAGCCGGGTTGGCCACAGGGCTGCGGCTTACGGCGTTCGCCAATCTTCGAGACTCTGGGCCGGGTCTTTTCGAAGTGGCGCCGTTGTCGGGTGTAGGGGGTGGACTTTATCAGGTTGTACAGGTGGCTCACGGAGATCGATGGTCGTTAAATCTTCGAGTCTCATGATGGTTTTTATTCCCCCATCATGAGCAGAACCCGTCCCGGCTTCTGCTCAACTCAGGCTCATTCCATATCGGACGAGGTTGATACTGGCATTTCATAGACAGGGGCCTTAGAATATTCTGCTTCTTGAACGCGCACCCTGTGGGTGCTTATGATTGATACCCTAGATTCAGGAGTTGAATAGTTCCTATGCCAAATGTCAGAGTCAAAGAAAACGAGCCCTTTGAGCTTGCCTTGCGTCGCTTCAAACGGACCTGCGAAAAAGCCGGCGTGCTGACCGAAGTGCGTCGTCGCGAGTTCTATGAAAAGCCCACATCTGTACGCAAACGCAAAGCAGCGGCGGCGGTCAAACGGCAGATGAAACGAGTATCACGGGAAACCTCCCGGCGGATACGTCTCTACTGATTTCCCGGATTCGCAATGCCTGACTCTGCTACATTGAAAAACCGCCTCGCTGAAAATATCAAAAATACTATGCGATCCGGAGATCGCGAGAAACTAACTACACTACGTGGCATCATGGCAGCGGTCAAGCAGGCTGAAATCGATACCAGGAAGGTTTTGGATGATACTGATATCCTTGATATTCTTGACAGGCTTACCAAGCAGCGGCATGAATCTATTGAACAGTTCAGTCGGGGTGGACGCGAAGATTTAGTTGCAAAAGAAACTAAAGAGCTGTCAATCATCCAGTCTTTCCTTCCTTCACCACTTAAAGCCGGGCAACTCCACAAGCTTATTGAAGATGCAATCGAGAAAACCGGCGCAATGACTTTGCGCGACATGGGCAAGGTCATGGCCACCCTGAAACCTGCTATACAGGGTCGTGCGGACAGGGCGGCCGTCAGCGCACTGGTCAAAATGAAACTAACTTCTTGAAACTGACCGCCGATGTTACGCTGGAGCCTGCTTCAAATACTCATACACTGGTTCACGTATATTTGCCCAGGGATTAACACCTTGTTTGATTGCCTCTCGCCACATCGCTCATCGGCCTGCTAGTATTATTAGCTAGCAGAACTTCCGGTAACAATCCAATATGCGAAAGACTCCCAACTGGTCAGTCAAACGGATCTACGATTCCGTGAAAGCAAATAGCTTGCTTTCTATTCTACAACAGTTCAGAGTCATTCAATCTGATCAGGACATCTAATCCTGACTATAATAGACTGCGGCCAGCAACCCTACAGAACCTTTTTCTGATCACCATAACCGCTAATGAGTAGGTGTTTTCATGGACAACCCTTTTCAATTCCTGGAAATACCCCGGCAAGGCCCAACCAAGAAACCAGCCAATGAACGCATCGTGGAATTCAGGGAAATCTACGCCCAATTCGATCCGGCAGCGGCCGCTGTGCAAGCAGGCCGCTGCATAGCTTGTGGTAACCCTTATTGTGAATGGAAGTGTCCGGTTCACAATTACATTCCAAACTGGCTCAAACTGATTGCTGAAGGCAACCTGTTTGAAGCGGCGGAAATGCTGCATAGTACGAATTCCTTGCCGGAGGTTTGCGGCCGGATCTGCCCTCAAGACCGCCTTTGCGAAGGTGCCTGCACGCTAAATGACGGCTTTGGTGCCGTCACTATCGGTGCGATCGAGCGTTATATCGCCGATGAAGCACTCAAAGCAGGTTGGCGCCCGGATTTATCGAAAGTCAAGAGCACAGAGAAACGGGTTGCTATCGTTGGCTCGGGACCCGCCGGACTGGGTTGTGCCGATATTCTGGCCCGTAACGGAGTTCAGGCGGTTGTCTATGAACGCCAACCGGAAATTGGTGGCCTGATGACTTTTGGAATCCCGTCCTTCAAGCTCGAAAAAGAAGTCGTCCGTACTCGTCGAAAAATCCTGGAAGAAATGGGTGTCAAATTTATTTTGAATACCGAAATCGGACGTGACATTACACTGAATCAGCTGCTTTCCGATTACGATACCGTATTTCTGGGAATGGGTGCCTATACCTACATGAAGGGCGGATTTCCGGGTGAGAATCTACCTGGTGTATACGAAGCCCTGCCGTATCTCATCTCCAACACAAACTACGAACAGGGCTTCCTGAAGCAACCTTCTGATTTCATCAATATGCAAGGTCAGCGCGTAGTAGTTCTTGGTGGCGGAGACACCGCCATGGACTGCAATCGAACTGCTATCCGCCAAGGCGCCGAAAGCGTCGTTTGTGCCTATCGGCGAGATGCGGCTAATATGCCAGGTTCTCGGCGCGAGGTCAAAAATGCCCTGGAAGAGGGAACCAATCTCCTATTTAATCGCCAGCCGATCGAGATCGTCGGTGATCGGCATGTCACCGGCGTCAAGGTCATCACAACGCACCTTGGAGAACCGGATATACGAGGAAGGCGACGGCCAGAGCCGATCCCTGGATCAGAGGAGATTATCTCTGCGGACAGCATTATCGTCGCCTTTGGTTTCCGCCCCAGCCCACCAGCATGGCTCGCCGACGTTAGCGTTGACCTACTCGCCGATGGTCGCGTCTCGACCGGGGAACCTGGAATCGCGTTCCAGACTTCCAACCCGAAGATTTTTGCTGGTGGCGACATGGTGCGCGGTGCCGACCTCGTGGTTACGGCAGTATTCGAAGGTCGTGAAGCCGCGACTGGAATTCTCGAATATCTAGCCGTATAGGCAATAAATCATGTCTGAAATCTTACGCAATGACCGCTTAATTCGCGCGCTGCTGTGCCAACCAGTGGATGTTACACCGATTTGGATCATGCGACAGGCCGGCCGTTACTTGCCCGAATATCGAGCCACACGGGAACGTGCGGGTAACTTCATGAATCTCTGCCGCACCCCGGAACTGGCTTGTGAAGTAACTTTGCAGCCTTTGGCTCGCTTTCCGCTTGATGCGGCTATCCTGTTTTCGGATATTCTGACCATCCCGGACGCCATGGGTCTTGGACTTCGATTCGTCGAGGGAGAAGGACCCCGGTTCGATCGTCCGCTGCGACACCCGGCTGATATCCATGCCTTACATCGACCGGATCCGGAAAACGAGTTGCGCTATGTTATGGATGCCGTACGCCTGATTCGCCGCGAACTGGATGGCCGAGTCCCTCTCATTGGTTTTGCGGGCAGCCCTTGGACATTAGCCACCTACATGATTGAAGGTGGCTCCAGTAAGGAATTCACTAAAATTAAAAGCCTATTATACGATCAACCCCAATTGCTACATGAATTACTGGGTATCCTGACCGATGCCGTCAGCGACTATCTGAATGCCCAAATCATCGCTGGAGCCCAGGCTATCATGATTTTCGATACGTGGGGAGGCTCATTGACCACCAGCGGTTATCTGGAATTCTCGCTCGCCTACATGCAGCATATCCTGGAAAACCTTCAACGAATAAATAACGGTAATCGCATACCTGTCGTATTATTCACCAAAGGTGGAGGGCAATGGATTGAAGCCATCGCCCAATCAGGATGCGACGCAATTAGCCTGGACTGGACGACTGACATCGCCCAGGCGCGTGCGCGCGTCGGGGGTCAGATCGCCCTCCAGGGCAACCTGGATCCGGCCATCCTCTATGCCTCGAATGAACGGGTCGCCGAGGAAGCGCGCAAGATCCTCAAAGCTCATGGCTCAGAGCCCGGGCATGTATTCAATCTCGGCCATGGCATCTATCCGAACGTCGATCCTGAGCGTGTTCGCGTCCTAGTTGATACGGTTCATCAGGGTGTTCGGCAGTAACGCGCCCATGCCGGGAATCAGCAAAACCACCATCTATGACATCTGCCAGATGCCCTCGAACTAATTGTTCTACCTCAGCAAGATCTGTCTTATGCATGGAGTGGTTGGCCATTCCTTTGAGAACCGTGCCTACCAGGCGGGGTTTAAAAGCCTTGGTCATCCGTATAACCTGTACCGCAGTCTCTCATTGGTACTGTATTCCAGCCAATTCCCGCTTATCCACAAACAATCTGCGCCGTTCCAGTATTGCAGTTTCAACTTCGAGGTTAGTCGGCAATACCGTATGCCGATCGAGTATGAGAGGCTGGAGCCTTATCTATCCTTTGATCAGTAAAGTTGTTGCGCCAAACCTCGTTCACCTGAACCCTCTGAGGAATTCCGCAGGGGCGGAACCCGACTCGTGGATTGCAGTGGTGGAATGTGACCCCCCGGTAGAGTGTGTAATTCAGTTTTTGGATTGATCCTGACGCTTACCAATCCCGGTGGTTGCGGCAGATTTGATTCAGGTACGCCATACAATGCCTCACCCATGTAAGCAATCCACATTGGCAAGGCGGCTGCCCGCGCCCCGGTTTCTGCATGCCCCAACGGCTGGTTGCTATCAAACCCAACCCACGAGACCGCAACCAGGCGTGCGTCATAACCACAAAACCAAGCACAGACCAAACGTCAATGGATTGGCCACCCTGTTTGCGCTGGCGGATAAATCGTGATACTGCACCCACTGCCTGTTTCGATAAAATATAATGTGTAATCATACCCTGATAACCATGGCGTTCGGTATAGGCCTGACTACCATAATGCCGCACCATTTCAACGCGCACCATCTTGGCCGCATATCCAGCGGATATCCAAACATTGACGCCGTGCAAGATCGCGGTCAATGGCATAAATAGCCTGTTGATATTGAGTTTGGGTAATATACTCCAGCTTTTTCATGCACCCCAAAACATAAGCCCGCCGTTGCCGGGCGCGGTCAGATTAGCAATTGGATGATTAGCAGAAGGCGCCCTGGGCAAGCCGGCAATCATCGCCATTTATGCCAACGTCAGTTCACTCACGGGCTTACCCTAATAGATATTCGCTGCTGCTCCAATACCATAAGCACGATTGTCCAGATAGATCTTGTTCAGATAAAGATCCAGGATTTGATCCTTGCTGAGTATCTTTCCGATCTCAAGCGCCAGGAGTATTTCCCGAATTTTTCTTGAATAAGCATTTCTATTACTTAGGAAATATCTCTTGCTAACTGCATGGTAATCGTGCTACTACTCTGACGCTTCCTGCCCGTCCGTACCAATTCTATAGACTGCCCGCAGTAATCCCCGCACGCTGACTCCGGCATGTTGATAGAAACGGGAATCCTCAGTTGCCATGAAAGCATGAATCATACCGTGTGGGAATCTGATCGAAGTGGAGGGGAATCCAGCGCTTATCGCCGTATTCCGTGGGTACACGCCCAGCTCCGCTATACACTTTCAGTGGGACCTGGTAACGAATATCCAGAAATGCATTGACATCGGGCAGATGTGGTGTGAAATAAAGATAGACAGCGAGCTGCGGACACTAACAGCAATCCAGACAAACCGGCCAAAAATACCGCAATAAACCGTAGTAAACGTGATAACAACTTCATTATTCAGGAATAATAAATCGGCGATCAATATATCGCTATGATCAACTTTAACAAAAGAAAGAGAGAGAGATTGTAAACTTTTGCTTTTTACCTATGTTTTTTTATAGACTTTACAAAATAAGCGCATGAAAAGCAGATAAAAGGAACTTGCATTAACAATACTTGAGGGGAATTCAGCGTGTCACTCCTGTCATTCATACGACCTAAAAAACAACCCTTGCTGGGTATTGATATCAGTTCAACATCCGTCAAACTGATCGAATTATCCCAACAGGAAAACGCTTACCGCGTGGAATCCTACGCAGTTGAACCGCTGCCACCCAATGCTGTGATAGAAAAGAATATAGCGGATATCGATGGGGTTGCCGCTACACTGAAACGGGCTCTGCAGAAATCCGGCACTCGTTTGCGAACCTGCGCGCTGGCCATCCCCTCCTCCGTAGTGATCAGTAAACAGATCGCCATTCCTGCCAATATCACGGAGCAGGCTTTAGAAGGGCAGATTCAGATTGAGGCTGATCAATACATTCCTTATGCCCTGGAAGAAGTTAATCTTGATTTCGAAGTCACGGGCCAGAGCTCTAACAACCCTGATATGGTGGATGTCCTGCTGGTCGTCTCTCGTAGCGAAAATGTCGAGGTTCGTGTCGGAGTGGCGGATCTGGCTGGACTGACGCCAAAAGTAGTCGATGTCGAATCCTATGCCAGTGAGCGAGCGGTCATGCCTTGTTTCGATAGACTGCCTAACCGGGGGGGAAACAAGGTTGTCGCGGTAGTGGATATCGGCCATACCATGGCCAGTATCTCGGTGTTTGAAAACCTAAATCTGGCCTACACCCGCGAACAGCCCTTCGGGGGCAAACTGCTGACTGAAGACATCATGCGTCGCTACGGCCTTTCCTACGATGCAGCCGGCCTGACAAAAAAAGGTAATCAGCCACCAGAAAACTACCTTGCCGAAGTGTTGGAACCATTCAAGGAAATTATGGCGCAACAAGTCCATCGTTTTCTTCAATTCTATTTCGCGGCCAGTGAACATCAGAGTGTCGACTATATCCTGCTCGCCGGCGGATGCGCCTCTATCCCCGAAATCAATGAAGCTCTGGAAACCCATTTACACACACCCACTGGCATCGCTAATCCTTTTGCCCGAATGTCCACATCCCCTCACGTCAACGCAGAACGTCTGGGAAATGATGCACCCGCGCTATTAATCGCCTGCGGGCTTGCCATGAGGAGTTTTGACTGAAATGGCACACATCAATCTGTTACCGTGGCGGGAAGAAGGCCGAAAACAACGAGAGCGTGAATTTTTCTCACTAGCAATCTTTGCCGCCATCATCTCCTTGCTGATCATTTTTCTGGTGCATTCCGCTATACAAGGACTCATCGAACATCAGAATCAGCGCAATCAATATCTCCATCTGCAAACCACACTCCTGAACAAGAAAATTTCCAAAATCCAAAACCTGAATAAAACCAAACGATCTCTACTTAACCGTATGAAAATTGTGGAACGCCTCGAAGCCAATCGGCCTGCTGTAGTGCATCTATTCGAACAACTCGTAACCATTTCGCCGCAAGGGTTGTATCTCACTGATTTCTCCCAGAGAGGGGACGCTGTGTCACTCTCAGGAATAGCGGATTCCAACGCAAGAGTATCCACCTACCTGCGCAACCTGGATGCCTCTCATTGGTTCGCGGATGCCAAACTTGAGCTTATCACCGCCAAAAAAACATCTATTGGTACGCTCAGTAATTTCAGATTGACCGTAAAACAAACGACCCCAACCCAAAAGAAAAAAGTGATGGGGAACTGAATTATGGACCTTGGTCGCCTTAAGAAAATTGATCTCAACGAGTTCCGTAATATTGATTTCAATCATATCGGCAGCGCACCAATCCCAGTAAAGGCCGCGCTAATCATCTTGATTGGTATCGCTGTACTGGCAGGGGGTTATTATTTTAACACCAGTCATCAGCTGACTGAACTACAGAGACTCAAACAACAGGAGCAGACCCTAAAACGACAGTTCACGATCAAGGCCCAGCGTTCCGCCAACCTCGATGCCTATAAAAATCAGCTCGCTGAAATGCGCCGCTCCTTCGGCAAAATGCTCAGGCAACTCCCTGATAAAACGGAAATTCCCGGTTTGCTTGTCGATATCTCCCAAGCTGCGCTATCCAATGGTTTGCAACTTGACCTGTTTCAGCCAGAGCCTGAAAAAAGGAAAGGCTTCTACGCCATTAAGCCCATCAAAATACAGGCTCAGGGCACTTTCCTGGAAATCGCCCACTTTGTCAGTGAAGTGGCTTCATTACCCAGAATCGTCACTCTGAGCAACATCACCATGAAGCCCGCCGGTGGCAAAAGCAATATCATCCTGTTTTCAGCTACGGCACGAACCTACCGTTATCTTTCCACCGAAAAGGGTATCGTCCAATGAAGCGCGCTTACCCCCATTTTCTTCTGCGTCTTCCGGCCCTACCCAGGGTTCTCGGGATGATTGCCATGGTAGTCACCCTCTCCGCTTGCAGTCAGAATATGTCAAATTTGCATCAATGGGTGGAGAAAACCAAAGTCCAACCGTCGGGACATATCCCTTCTGTTCCACAGACCACACCCTACAAAAGCTATGCTTTTCCGGCCGACATAATACGCGACCCATTTAATGCCGATATTCTGCTCAAGCAATTTTACCAAACCCATCGCGGCAAGATTAAACTTAACGATAACCGGCCAAAACAATACCTGGAGAATTTCCCCTTGGATAGCCTGAAAATGGTCGGTACGTTGACCGACCACGGCAAGACCTATGCTCTGATCCAGACGCCAGATGGGCTCATTCACTGGGCCACAATAGGAAATTACATCGGTGAACACGGTGGTAAAATACTGGAAATCACCAATAAGGGCATCCGCCTGCACGAAATAGTCCCGGGTAACTTCGGTGGCTACAAGGAAAAGATTATTTGGTTTGCTCTGCAAAAATAAAATATAGAACAATATTAAACGAGGAATAACATGATGCTTCAGATGATATCATCAGCTTTCCGCCATCCCGGGCGCTCCGCCAGAACTAACCGCAATCATGGCTGGCCACTAGCCGTACTTCTGGCCGTGCTTGCCATTCCGCTTCCTGCGATCGCCAATACGCTGACCCGTATCAATACCCAACCGTTACCCGATAATCAGTTACAAGTCGTATTGAGCTTCTCTCAAAAACCTGCCGTACCCACCGGATTTGTGATCGAGAAGCCAGCCAGGATCATCATGGATTTTGCGCATACCCGACTCGGGTTATCCAGACGACGTTATCGGGTGAATAGGGGCGCCGTCAACAGTATCAGCGTGGTCGCGGCCGGAGGATTGACTCGGCTGGTTTTCAACCTGGACAATCCAGTTCCCTATAAAACTATCATTAACGGAAAAAAGATAATCGTTACGTTGAGTACCGAGGTTCTATCTCAGCTCGCTCGTTCCACTAATAAAACCACGCACTTCAGCATCGCCGAAGATCATGCCCAAGGTGTTGATGTGATTAAAAAAATAATCTTTCATCAAAGCCCGGATCATGGTGGCCTGGTGACTTTAATCTTAAGTAATCCTAATCAGGCCATTGATCTCACTCGGCGACCGGGAAGAATTGTTATTACGGCTATCAACGCCTTTCTTCCCCCTAGATTACGGGAACGTATGATCGTCAGTGACTTCGGTACTCCGATCACCACTATCGACGCCAGACAGAATGGCAATAATGTTCGCCTGATCGTACATACCCATGGCGAATATGAACAATCTGCCTACCAGGCTAACAATCAATTTAGTCTCGATGTCAAACCTGTCGCTCTGATCGCAGTTAATGGACAAGCCTTGAAGCCAAAATATACAGGTCAACAGATTTCATTTAATTTCCAGAATATTCCAGTGCGTTCCGTACTTCAGATTCTAGCCAGCTTCACCGGTCTCAACCTGGTTGTCAGCGACCAGGTACGCGGTAATATCACCTTACGCCTGAAAAATGTACCCTGGGATCAGGCGCTCGCCATCATTTTACAAACCGAGGGCCTGGCTGAAAGGCACACCAACAACGTCATTATGATCGCTCCTGCCGGCGTGATCCAGAAACAAGAACAGGAACAATTACAAGCCCGTGAGGCTCTTCAGAAACTAGCTCCTTTACATACCGAGATCTTCCAGGTCCGCTATACCAAAGCGACCGCCCTAGCCGCTCTGCTCAAGCAGTTGCGGGCTACTTTTAAGGGTGGGGTACAACAAAAATCGGGCCTTTCCGGACTGACCACTCGCGGAAGCGTCGTCGCCGATCCGCGCACCAATTCACTCATTGTGCGTGACACCATCCAGGGGTTGGCCAATGTCGAGAAACTGATTAAACGTCTCGATGTACCCGTCAAACAGGTGTTGATATCAGCGCGCCTGGTGATCGCCAAGCAAAGCTTCAGCCGCGATCTAGGTGTCAAATTCGGGATGATCAACAAACCCCGGCCATTCGGTTCGGGTGGAGTTAATATCAACTCAACCACCTATGGCTTGGGTGGCTATCCGCCGATCACCCCCAATCATCCCCCTACGATTATTGGCAACCAATTTAACGTCAATCTCCCCGCCACCAGTCCGACCTCCACCTTCGGCCTGACTCTGGCCAAACTCAATTCCACCTTTGCCCTTAACCTGGAAATAAGTGCCGCTGAACAAGAAGGACTGGTGCGGCAAATATCAAGCCCGCGGGTCATTACTACCAATGATCAAACCGCCATCATCCAGCAAGGCATCCAGATCCCCTATCAGTTGGCCAGCTCCAGTGGCGCTACCGCAGTCTCATTCAAAACAGCAGCGCTGGAATTACAGGTTACCCCGCACATTACGCCAAATAATCGAGTGTTAATGGATCTGAATGTCAGCAACAATGCCGTCGGCGTAATTTATAATGGCGTGCCAAGCATCGATACTCAACAGGTAAAGACTCAGGTGATGGTCGAGAATGGTCAGACCGTGGTTCTGGGGGGCGTCTATGAGGAAAGTAAATCACACACCGTCAACAAAGTGCCCTTTTTCGGCGACTTGCCCGTAATCGGCAACCTGTTTAAGGAAAGAATCAAAAAGGACACCAAGAGTGAATTGCTGATTTTTATTACTCCCAGGATCATTAACAACAATCTTTCCCTCGCTCCTTGAAAATCAAGGGTGACGGACACCGGAGCCACCTTCTCTCCAACTCGCTGATGGATAAACCTGGAAATATCATTCTTATTGGCCCCATGGGGGCCGGTAAAACTACCGTGGGTCGGCGCCTGGCGCATCTCCTTAATATGCGATTTCACGATAGTGACATTCATATCATAGAACGTACCGGAGTAGATATTCCCACTATTTTCGACATCGAAGGTGAGGCAGGATTCAGGGTGCGGGAAACCCATGCCCTGGAAGAACTCACTCATCTCGAAGGGATTGTCCTGGCCACTGGTGGTGGCGCCATCCTGCGCGAGGAAAATCGGGAGATACTTAAATCCCGGGGTTGGGTAATTTACCTTACCGTGCCTCTGCACCTCCAATTAAAACGTACTCAAAGAGATCCCAACCGGCCACTGCTACAAACCGGAAATCCTCGGGTGAGGCTCCAAAAGATTAATCAGGAGCGTGATCCGCTCTATCGCGAGGTAGCAGATTGGGTCGTCGATACCCGCCACAACGATAGCTGCCATCTGGCACGAAAGCTATCAGTACAACTGCGTCACGAAGGGATACTGAGCTTCAGGACTAGCACGCATCCACATTCACGAAGTAAATCGAGATGCCCTGATACCAAGGCCGGGCCTTCGTAAGTATCGACGCCCAGTCCAACAATCGATTAATATCTCTCTATGCCTACTTACTCTGTTGATCTTGGTCAACGCAGCTATCCGATCCATATTGGCCCGGGCCTGCTGAACGATGCCGGATTATTGCGTTCGGCCATTCCGGGGAAAAGCGCTGTGATCATCAGCAATGAAACTGTCGCGCCGATTTACCTTTCCTCCATCCAGCCCGCCCTGGAAGGCTTACGCACCGATGCCATTATTCTGCCGGATGGTGAAGCCTACAAGTCGATGGCGACTATGGAATCCATTTATACCCGATTGCTGGAGGGCCGCTTCGATCGAAATACCACTTTGCTCGCGCTCGGTGGTGGAGTCATTGGAGATATCGCCGGTTTTGCGGCCGCCAGCTATCAACGTGGCATCCATTTCATTCAGGTACCGACCACTCTCCTTGCTCAGGTGGATTCATCCGTGGGCGGGAAAACCGGTGTTAACCACCCACTAGGGAAAAACATGATCGGCGCGTTTTATCAACCGCGTATGGTCCTGATCGACACAAACACGCTCAATACCCTGCCGGATCGTGAGTTAAGCGCTGGCTTGGCCGAGATCATCAAATATGGTCTGATCAGTGATGCAGATTTTTTCTCCTGGCTGGAATCCAACATCACCAAACTGCGCCAGCGTCACCCCGAAACACTCACCTTTGCCATCGAACGATCCTGCCGTAATAAAGCAGCGGTCGTAGCCCAGGATGAACACGAACGGGGGCAGCGCGCCCTGCTCAATCTCGGGCATACCTTCGGTCACGCGATCGAAACCGGCCTGGGCTATGGTCGGTGGTCACACGGTGAGGCCGTTGGCTGCGGCATGGTCATGGCGGCACATCTTTCCTGGTACATCGGGTGGTTATCGACATCTAATTTTGTACGTATTAAGCGGCTTATCGATGCAGCCGGACTGCCGCTTTCACCACCTTCTGAGCTCACCCCGGACCGTATGCTGGAACTTATGGCTGTGGACAAGAAGGTCATCGACGGTATTCCCCGCTTGGTTTTACTGCGCGATATCGGTGATGCCGTCATCGCCGCGAATCTTGATCAACAGGCGCTGATCGAGATTCTGACACACCCGGTAGCGGGTTAACCATCCTCATGCCTGCTCCTTACGCCGCCAGCGATCAAAATTCCCGTGGGCGCCGCTATCTGGAATCCGATCCGAATTACCGGGGACAGTTTCAACGTGATCGGGACCGCATCATTCACAGTGCCGCTTTTCGTCGTCTCGAATATAAAACCCAGGTCTTCATTAATCATGAAGGGGATTTGTTTCGTACCCGCCTGACTCATTCCCTGGAAGTCGCTCAAATCGGACGCGCCATCGCCCGGGCTCTTGATTTGAACGAAGATCTTACCGAAGCTATAGCCTTGGCCCATGATCTCGGTCATACACCTTTCGGCCACGCCGGCCAGGATGCTTTGAATGCCTGCATGAAACCATTCGGCGGATTCGAGCACAATATCCAATCCCTGCGGGTGGTCAATCGACTGGAAAAAAAATATGCACAATTCGATGGCTTGAATCTGACCTTTGAGACCCGCGAAGGTATTCTCAAGCACTGTTCCAAATTACTCGCCGCCCAATTTGAGGTTGGGCAGCGATTCCTTTCTGGTGAACAGCCCTCCCTGGAAGCCCAGCTATGCAACCTAGCCGATGAAATTGCCTACAACAACCATGATGTCGATGATGGTCTACGCGCCCATTTGATTGAGCTTGACTCATTACGGCAGCTCGATCTTTTTGGATCAGCGTTCGACGAAGTCCAGCAGCTGTATGGCAACCTGGAGAAACAGCGGCTTATTCACGAAGTCATTCGCCGGATGATCAATCGCCTGGTAATCGATTTAATCGAAACTTCCAGCCAACGCATTCGTACAGCAAACCCAAGTTCTATTGAAGAGGTTCGCACCCAACCGCAGCCATTGATCGGCTTCAGCCACCCTGTGTGGACCGCCAATATTGAGCTTAAACAATTTCTTCGGCAAAATCTGTATCAACATTTCCATGTGCGGCGCATGACATCAAAAGCTCAAACAGTCGTTACCGGGCTTTTTGAGGCATTCTTCCATGACCCTCTATTGCTGCCGCCGTCCATTCAATACCAGATTAATCTTCAGGCTGAAACCTCATGGCGGGCACGGGCAATCGCCGATTACCTTGCAGGAATGACAGATCGCTATGCATTCACCGAATATGCTCGCATTTTCGAGCCGGAATACCCTGCCTGATTTCCTGGGCGTGGGCAGCGAAATCGAGCTGCTTTGGGTTGACGCTTTATCACTGGCAATTGAACCTTATTCATGCCTGGCACTATACTGATTGACCGTTAAAAACCCTGCGCGGTTTACCAGCAGTCTGCCAGAGGAATGATCGTCCCGAGTCATAGGGAGGAAAATGGGCCATTTTTAATATTTCGCAAGATATAATCAGTGTCTACAGGGCGAAAAACCAGGGGAAGATTAGCCACTATTCCAACCATGGCCGTAGATCAGTTTAAAACCAGCAGATTCCTGCCCTTGGCTACCGTGCCACATTGAGTAATCCAGGAGTTTTCGTATGCCCGTTCAATCCCTAACCAACGGTCTCTATCGTCCCGAATTCGAGCATGACAACTGTGGCTTTGGCCTGATTGCCAACATGGATGGTCATACCAGTCATTGGGTTCTGGAAACTGCCATTCAGTCGCTTAACCGCATGACACATCGTGGCGCTATCGCAGCCGATGGTAAAAGTGGGGATGGCTGTGGACTACTATTGCAAAAACCGGATGGATTCATGCGTGCGCTGGCTGGTGAACTTGGTTTTGAGCTCACCGAGCAATATGCCGTTGGCAGTATTTTTCTATCTCCGGAACCCACTCAGGCGCAAAAGGCACGGGAATTCCTTGAAAATGAACTGATTCGCCTTGGCCTTCATGTTGCGGGTTGGCGGGAAGTACCCATGAACCCTGATGCCTGTGGCGAAATAGCGCTACACTCTCTACCGAAAATTGAACAACTTTTTGTCAATGCGGCACCTGCCCAAGATAATGAAGCGTTTGAACGCGCCCTGTTCATAGCCCGGCGGCGTACAGAAAAACTGCTACATGAAGATGATACTTTTTACGTATCCAGTCTATCTAGTCGCGTCATCAGCTATAAGGGTTTGGTGATGCCGGCTTTTTTGCCGGCTTTTTATCCGGATCTACAGGATCCTCGTCTGGAAACAGCCCTCTGCGTCTTCCACCAGCGTTTTTCGACCAATACCTTGCCACAATGGCGTCTGGCCCAACCTTTCCGGATGCTGGCCCATAACGGAGAGATCAATACCATTCGTGGCAATCGCAATTGGGCTCAAGCCCGAGCACATATACTCGCCAGCCCCTATCTGCCGGATCTGACAGAATTAATGCCACTGGTTTCCATGGACGGATCGGATTCCAGTTCCCTGGACAACATGCTCGAAATTATGGTTGCCGGGGGAATCGATATCTTCCGGGCCATGCGCCTCCTCATTCCACCCGCATGGCAAAACATGCAACATCTCGACGCTGATCTGCGTGCCTTCTATGAATATCATTCCATGCACATGGAACCCTGGGATGGGCCCGCCGGCATCGTGCTCACAGATGGTCGATATGCAGCCTGCTGTCTGGATCGCAATGGGTTACGCCCTGCCCGTTATGTGATTACCCGTAACCGTCATATTACGCTGGCATCCGAAATCGGGGTATGGGATTACCTCCCCGAAGAAGTGATTTCAAAAGGTCGGCTAAAGCCAGGGCAAATGCTCGCTGTGGATACGGTCAAGGGGGAATTGCTGTTACCCCATCACATCGACGAGCAAATCAAACAACGCCATCCCTATCGCAACTGGATGGATCAAAACGCCCGTCATCTCCCGTATATCCCAAACGCAGAGAGCACTTTACCCACCCTGCCGAAGGACCGGCTAAAAGTCTATAAGAAACTGTTTAATATCAGCTTTGAGGAGCGCGACCAGATTCTGCGCGTGCTTGCCGAAGCTGGACAGGAGGCTATTGGGTCAATGGGCGATGACACACCCTATCCGGTTTTTTCGCATCAGATTCGTTCACTATTTGATAACTTCCGACAACAATTCGCGCAAGTCACCAATCCACCTATCGATCCGCTCCGAGAAAGCATCGTCATGTCACTGGAAACCAATCTGGGGCATGAGCGTAATCTGTTCCAGGAAAGTTCTGACCACGCCACCCGTCTGGTTATTAGCAGCCCGGTACTTTCAGAACGCAGGCTTGAGCAATTGAAAAATCTTCCTTACGATGATCTGCGTCATTACCGGATCGATCTGAACCGCCCTCTCGATACTGATCTCAGGCAGGCTATTCTCGATATTTGCGCAGAAGCCGCACAGGCTGTTCG
>VAOZ01039245.1_pt1 | contig 35972 bp, 35 predicted proteins | sample 3394041 | NCBI WGS metagenome assembly VAOZ01 (sample SAMN08290431, study PRJNA428436) | hydrothermal vent metagenome | isolation source: Deep-sea hydrothermal vent chimney | place: Indian Ocean: Southwest Indian Ridge
CAACTTATGGTATATAGGATTATTAAATCTAATAGTGACATTATTTATAATCCCAGTAAGATTGCTCCGATTCTACCCGTTACTAAAAAATAATTATATAGATAAGTTAAGTTATAGCTTCCTTTACTAGTCAAGAATTCAATTATAAGTTATAATTTAAGCATTAGTAAATCAATTAAAAATATGTTTAACGATTTAGACCAAAAAAATAATAATCATGTGGCTGTTGATGATATTTTCGCTGAAACCGATAAAGCTCCAGAAACCAAATTAAATAATGGAAATATTCCGCCCTTATCTCCTGCTCCTACTCCTTCTCCTTCTCCTTCTCCTCCACTCAGTCCGAATAATGAAAATAAATCTCCAATTAATAGAGTAGTTGATTTAAATAATTCCCGCCCTAGTACTAGCGGCACGAATAAACCCGGAGAAATTGCTGCTCAGAAGGTTGGTTTAGCTGTTGACAGCACTTTGAATGAGGGATCTATTGGAGATGGAGCAAACAATAAGTGGTTTAAGATTATTCTTATTTTTATTGTTGGAGTTATTGTTATTTTAAGTGCTTATTTATTATATAATAAATTTAAAAAAGTTAATCCTCAAAAAAACTCTAAAGTGTTTACTCCAGTAGTGAAAGTTAAGTCTAAAGTTGTAGCTACTAGTACGGCTAATAGCTTGGTCCCCACTAGTACTAAAGCAATTTCCACAACCACATTATCTAGCCAAACTGTAATTCCTCTTATACCAGGAGTCAATACTATTAGCCCTACATCTTCAGCTAAGCTTGCTAGTAGTTCAAAAGTTAATTCTGCTCTACTTGACTCAGATTCAGATGGTCTGACTAATGCTCAAGAAAAATTATATGGTACTAATCCGTATGTAGCTGATACTGATAAAGACAATTTGAGTGACTATGAAGAAATAAAGATTTATCATACTGACCCCTTAAATCCCGATACCGATGGTGATGGTTTTTCTGATGGCATGGAAGTTAAGTCTGGATATAATCCCTTGGGTGCTGGTAAACTTAATGTTAGTAAAACTGCTACGATTGGCTTAAGTAAATAAATAGTTTATAGCTTTATGATAAATAATAATTTTCATAATAAGACCCCCCTTCGTACCCATAAATTAAATTCTAAGCTTTCTCCTCGTTTATCCCTTAGCCTGCATACTATGCCTCAGACCGCCAATAGTCATTTTAAAAAATGGCTATTTTTAGCTTTATTTATTTTTGCTTTAATGATTTTAACTGCCCTTATTATTTTTTGGCATTAAACATCTCTTGATTTATTGGTTTTTTAAAGATTTTTTATGTTTAACAAAAAATCTAAAGTTGATCAAAATCCTAAATTAACCGTTAAAGTTGATCACGATTTAGTGGTTCATAACATGCCGAGTATTAGTAAATTCGGTCGGACTTTTTCTAACAAATCTTCCGCCCCGATGTTTGTAGGTGTTCAAAATACTATTAATTCAAATAAGCCTAAAAAGAATTTTAAAATAATGGGTTTGATAATAATGTTGGCCGGGATAATATTTATTGGTGCCTTAGTGTACTTAAGTTATATCTTTATTATTAAACCGACATTAAATACTAAGAAGCCTCTAACTAGCACTAATATATCAAATAAAAAGAGCAATAGGCCGATTAGTAATAATGCGACAGTTCCTCTGGCTACTAGTACCATCAATTCCCAGATAGCCACTGTTACCCCTAATTCTGTAAATTCAATTACTCCCATTAAACTGACTACTGCTAGCGCTACTACTGTTGTGACTTCTACTCAGGTCAAACTAGCAACTTCCAGTTCAACTGCCAGTAGCCTGACGCCACTTTTAGATAGCGATCATGATGGTTTAAATAATTTTGAGGAGGCCGTATTAGGAACTTCTCCTACTTCTTCTGATACTAATCATAATGGTTATCCGGATTTAGTTGAGGTAGACAATAATTATAATCCTATTGGTACTGGGCGTTTAAAAGCTGATACTAATCTAGCAACTTATTATAATAAAATTTTTAATTATCAATTATTATATCCTAAAGCTTGGCCTATGCAGTCTGTGAATCAACAGGCAACTATTATTTTTACCGCCCCGGACGAATCTCTAATTCAAATTTCAGTAGAAGATAATAGTAAGAAACTTAGTATTTTAGATTGGTACAAATCTTTATTTCCCAAAATTAATCCAGCTCAGGATAAATTTAAGACTAACAAAAATTGGGAGGGAATTAGCGGACCAGATAATTTGAATTTCTATTTAACGGGTAAGCAACATAGTAAAATTTTTATTATTTCTTATATTCCGGCACTTTCTGGTCGCATAGTTTATCCTAATATTTTTAAATTAATGATTAATTCTTTGCTTATCAAATAATTTTTATTAATGAATATATTCTATTTATCAGAATGAAAAATTATTTTTTACCAATTATCCTATCAATAATTCCATAGTTCAATGCTTTCTCAGCACTCATAAAATTATCCCGATCGCTATCACGTTCAATAGTGGTAATATTCTGGCCGGTATGAATCGCTAAAATTTTATTCATTTTAGCTTTTATCTTTAAAATATGTTCGGCATGGATCTTTACATCAGAAGCTTGACCCTCAGCACCACCCATAATCTGATGAATCATAATTTCACTATTGGGTAGAGCAAATCTTTTACCTTTTTTCCCAGCTGCTAATAGCACTGAGGCCATAGAGGCAGCAGAACCTATACAAATAGTAGAAACATCAGATTTAATAAATTGCATGGTATCATAAATTGCTAGGCCAGCACTAACTGAACCGCCAGGCGAATTAATATAAAGTTTAATATCTTGGTTTTTATCCTCGGCGTCCAGAAAGAGGAATTGAGCGATTATAATATTTGCTACGTGGTCGTCAATCGCTTCGCCTAAAAAAATAATACGGTCCCGTAATAAACGGGAGTAGATATCATAGGCTCGTTCTGTTTGTCCATTTTTTTCAATCACTGTAGGAATTAATGGCATATTTGTTTATTATTATGGTTTATTTAATCTACTCTAAATTACTATTATAAATAAAATATAAGTTTTTGTAAAGATTCCCGCATTGACAATAAAAATTTATAAATTTATTATTAAAAGAGAAATAAAAATTTAGAATAGTTTATTAAAGGAGGTTTCAAAAGAACTTAGGTAATTTAAATTAAAATGAACTACAATAGTAATTTGTTAATCTAAATAATAACCAATCAATATAAAATAGTGAACTTTATATATTTGAATATATTATAAATAATAATAAATTTTTATGAAAGAAAAAATTTCACAACCATCTTCACTGCCGCCCTTACAATCATTTTTACAACCAGAAGATCTTAAATCACATAACGAAATATATGATAAAGCGAGTTTGATAGTTCAAACCACTAATAAATGTACTAAAAATTGTCCAGGATGTTATCTTACAGAAAGTCTAAAAAACAAAAAGGAGGAATTGGATCAAGAACGATATAGAGAATGTATATCAAAATTAAAAGAGGGCAGTTTAATTACATTAAGAGGTGGTGAAATTACAATGATTAGAGATTGGTTTGAGAAATTTGTTGTTCCAGCTTTAGATAAAAATTTAAAAATTATTATAGAAAGCAATGGTTATTTTATTGAGAAACAAGATTATCAAGATATCTTAAAAAAGATTAATGATAATAAAATATCTATAAGAATAAGTTTTGACCAAGAACATATCAGGAATTCAAAAGATATTACTTCTGAGTTTAAAAAAATGGCTCGCTTTGCAGAAGATGCTAAAAATACCGGAATAAATTTTGGTTTTTATTCTCTTGGTATGGATGGAACACAAATACAAAACTTTGTAAAAGGAACATTATTGGAACCATATATTGATAAATTTCATTCATTGACATTCTACCCCAAAATATCATCCGTTAAGATTAAAGGTCAATATCTTAAATCAAATGGTAATCTATCTGATGATATAAAAGTTTAAAAATTTCTTTTACTTAAATTTTTTTGTTCCGTTATAAAAAACCTCGTATTTTTTTAATATTATAAAAAATTTACTTTCAAAAGATTTATTTTTTGTTATAAACTCTATATAAATATGGGTATTATATTTAGCATTCTTTTTGTCCTATAAATAGGTTTAAATATTAGCTATTTTTTTTATATTATTATGGATGAATCAAAACAATTAAAACTTGTATATGATAAAATTGCAGAATTTTATGCAAAGAAATTTTCAGAACCCTCAGAACATATTAAAGAATTCTTGGCTTTACTTCCCCAAAATACAAAAATTCTTGATATTGGTTGTGGAGTTGGAGTTAATACAAATTTTATGGTTTTAGAAGGTTTTGAAGTGATTGGAATTGACTTGTCTAAAGGGATGTTAAAAATTGCAAAACATAAATTTCCTCAAATTGATTTTAGACAACAAAATATTAAAAAATTAAATTTTTCTTCCAATTCATTTAACGGAATTCTAGCCTCTTTTTCCCTGATTCATATTTCCAAAAAAGATATTCCTATGCTTCTAAAAAAATTTCATCAAATTTTAAAAAAGAATGGTGCAATCTATATTGCATTGCAAGGAGGAAAATCGGAAGAAGTTTTTATTGATGCACCTTTTAGAATTAATGAAGAACTTTTCTTGAATGTTTTTTCTTTTAATGAGATTAAGAATCTACTTATTAAAAATAAGTTTTCTATTGTGAAAAGTTATAAACGAAAACCGAAATTAAGAAAAGAATTAAACTATATCAAATTTTATATAATAGCAAAAAAAACAACAGAATAATTAACTAGAACAACTAACTAGAGTTGTTCTTGCTAATAGAAAATTTTAATTATAATAATTGTAAGTAATTTTTATCTATTATGTTTATTTATATCGTAGCAATAATAATAGCAAACTTTCATATAAATAGGGACAATTTCTCTTTTAAGAGAAAATATTATTAAAAGTTATCAAGGCTATTTAGAAATGTCCTAGTTTGAGCTCTTGATTTTTATTTTTATTTATTTTAAGATAGGAGTAAATTTTAAACTAATAGCGAAATTCTTAATATTATGTCACTCATTCAAAAATTTTCAAAGTTATCGTCTAAAGCTAAGTCTTGGTGGATTTTATCCCTTATCGTGGTTTTTGTTATTATGATTGGTCTAACGGTCGCTGGCGACTCTTATAATAATTTTGTCAAAAATTTAGCCTTTAAAACCAATAGCGTTGTAGTTTTACCTCTTGTTCATGCCATCCCTTTTAGTCTAGGTTTAGATTTACAAGGAGGTTCCTATTTAGTTTATCAAGCTAATGTATCTAATATTCCCAAAGGAGAACGAGCCAGTGCTTTAAGTTCGGCTCGAGATGTTATTGAACGTAGAGTAAACGCTTTTGGCGTTAGTGAGCCAGTGGTGACGGTTAACCGAACAATCAGAGGAGACTATCAAATAATTGCTGAACTGGCTGGTATCAAAGACGTTCGTCAAGCTATTAAGATTATTGGCGAAATGCCTATTTTACAATTCAAAGAACAAGCTAGTTCTAGCCCGGCGACAGTTAAGTTACTTGTTCCTAAATCATCAGCCAAACCAGCAACAGGGGCCTCCATTAAATTTATACCAGTTAATAGCGCCTCATCTTCTCCTACTAGTAGTTCATTAGCTTTAGCAAGCACCACTAATTCTCCTGCGACTCCTAGATGGGTAGATACTGCTTTAACTGGAAAATATTTAAAACATTCTTCAGTCCAATTCAATCAGAATGATGGTTCTCCAGAAGTAGCTCTAAATTTTAATTCGGCTGGAGCCAAGTTATTTGAGGCCATTACGGCTCGGAATATTGGTAAACCAGTGGCTATTTTTTTAGATGGTAAAGTTATTAGTGCTCCTATTGTTAATGCTAGAATCACTGGTGGTCAGGCAGTAATTTCTGGACATTTTAATATTACAGAAGCTAAGGCACTGGTGAGTAGGTTAAACTCTGGGGCTTTACCAGTACCAGTTACTCTAATTTCTCAAAAGACTGTGGGGGCGAGTCTAGGGTCTAAGTCTATTGACAATAGTTTAAAAGCTGGTTTGATAGGTTTATTGTTAGTATCTTTATTTATGATTTTATATTATCGTCTTCCCGGATTCCTATCAGTTTTGTCTCTGCTGGTTTATGGCTTGACCGTATTAGCTATTTTTAAGTCTTTACCTATTTGGTTGGCTCTGATTTTGGTATTCATTATGATTGGTCTAATTTTTTATACTTTTAATGAGCTCAAGATATTTAATGGTGCTTTGGCTGCTTTATTTATTTTAATTGGTTTTCTATTATTTTTCTACGCCTTAAAACCAGTAACTCTATCTCTGTCGGGTATTGCCGGATTCATTCTTTCTATCGGGATGGCAGTAGATGCTAATATTTTGATTTTTTCTCGTACTCGGGAAGAATTAAAAATTGGTAAATCAGTAAGCCAAGCGGTAGATGATGGATTTAAACGAGCTTGGCCATCTATTCGCGATGGTAATGTTTCTACTTTAATTACTTGTTTAATTTTGATGTTCTTTGGGACTTCTACGGTCCAAGGTTTTGGTACTACTTTATTCATTGGTATTTCGGTTTCATTATTTAGTGCTATTGTAGTGACTCATACTTTATTTGTGGTAATTCTTGGAGATTGGTTGGAAAAGCGTACTTGGTTATTAGGGGTACATAAGGAAAAGGTTGTTGATTAATCTGTTTTTTTAATTTGCTAATTTAACTATATGATTTATCGGATAATTCAAGCTAGAAAGATCTTTCTTACTCTCTCTAGTTTAGCAATTGTAGCTTCAATATTGGCCTTGATTTTTTGGGGTTTAAATTTTGGCATTGATTTCACTGGAGGCAGTATGTTAGAGGTACAATTCACTAATTATCAGCCCAGTATTACTGTTATTCAGAATAGCCTTAAAGCCGTTAATCTACATAGTTTAGTCATCCAGCCTACCAGTAGTCATTCTATTATTTTACGTTTTCAAGAGAATACTGAGAGTGTCCATGAGCAGGTCGTTACTAAACTACAAGGTTTAATCCAAGGTCACCCTAAAGCCACTTTCAAACAATTGCAATTTGATTCGGTCGGACCCTCTATTGGTCAAGAATTAAAGAGTAAATCATTTAATGCCACTGCCATTGCTTTTATTATGATTATTTTGTTTATTTCTTTTGCCTTCCGTAAAGTTTCTAAGCCAGTTTCTTCTTGGAAATATGGTATGGCCGCTATTATTGCCTTGGTGCATGATGTTATTTTCACTTTAGGAGTTTTTGCAGTATTAGGTCATTTTTACGGAATAGAAATAAATACTCCATTTATTGCGGCCATATTAACTGTACTGGGTTATAGTGTTAGTGATACTATTATTGTGTTTGATAGAATTCGTGAGAATTTGCCCAAGAGTCAAGAGGATTTTGAAAATACTGTTAATCGCAGTCTTAATCAAACTATTACTCGTTCAATCAATACCTCTTTCTCTGCTATTTTAGCCTTGGTGGCGGTTTTATTATTTGGTGGAAGTACTATTAAAGATTTTGCTTTGGCCTTAATTGTTGGTATTTCTGTCGGGACTTATAGCTCTATTTTTATTGCCAGCCCAGTTTTAGTAATTTGGGATAATTGGACTCATAGGAAAAAACTTAGCTAAATTATTTTTTGAGAGGGTTAAAGAGTCTGCTAGGCGGACTCTTTTTTGTTTGGTATAATTAAATTATGAAAATTAGTTTTTACTCCTTACATTATTTTAAAAGAATATCTGGTAAAAATATTTTGGATTTATTGATTGAATTTACTTATTTAATGATAATTTTTTTGATTCCTTTATGGCTGGCTTATTGGTTGCCGACTTATCATATTTTTGCTTTTAATAAATCAGTGATCTTTAAGGTGCTTATTTCTTTATTGTTATTTTTTACTGGGATAAAAATTATTTTTTATCGCGTAAATTTGAATTTAAAACCCCTAAAATTTTTTAGAAAATATTGGCTCGTTCCCTTAATTTTTATTATTGGTTTGAGTCTAACTTTATGGAATTCTCTTAATCCCAGCTTGAGTTTTTATGGTTTAATGGATCGTCAAGCTGGTCTGGTAAATTATTTATTCTATTTTTTATGGTTTATCTTAGTCAGTTTTAATATCTTAACTATTAATAATAGCCAATCTCATTTAAATGGTAAGGAGTCTAGGAATATAATTGGTAAAAATTTACAACGAGTTATAATTATTTCGGTATTTTCGGCTTCTTTGGTAAGCGTTTATGGAATTCTACAAATTTTTAATATTGATTTTTTAGTCTGGTCAGAAGCTCCATGGTTGACTCATCGCATTTTTTCCACTTTAGGTCAGCCCAATTTTTTAGCTTCTTATCTGTTATTACTCATTCCTCTGAGTCTCTATTTATTTAGCAAAAGCCATAAGTTTTTAATAAAATTTATGTATATATTGGCGGCTAGCATACAGTTGATAGCCTTATTTCTAAGTGGTAGTCGTGGCGGTCTGCTATCTTTAGTATTCATGGCAATGCTATTTCTAGTTTATTTATTAATTAAAACTTCTTGGTCCAGACTTAAAAAGTATTTAGCGATTGCACTCTTCATCTTGTTTAGCTTAGTTTCACTATGGTCGCTAAACTATTATTCCAATGGTCGAGTACATAAATTGCTTAATCTTAATGGAGGATCATCGGAGGTCCGTCTAAATTTTTATCAGGCTGCTAGTACTGCTATTATTCATAGACCACTTCAGGGTTATGGTTTGGAAAATAGTGGAAGTGTTTTTATAAAATATTATCGTCCTGACTGGGGAGTTTATGGTAATGTTGGTCAAAATACTGATAGAGCTCATAACCTTATTTTAGATATTTTGCTAACTACGGGAATATTTGGTTTAATTTTATATAGTCTCTACTATTATTTCTTTTTTAGTTTGCTTCAAGATAATCTGAGAAATAAAGGAAATATTTCCCTAAATATTGCTTTAGGACTAGGAGCAAGTGGGTATCTGTTTTCTTTACTATTTAATTTCTCTATGGTTACCAGCGAGATATATTTTTGGCTTTTTTTGGCTCTGTTAATAGTTATTAATTATACCACTCAAGTGGCGAAGTATCCTCGGAATCTAGAAAAATTGGGGCCTCCTAAATATCCCCAGTCCGGTCTAAAACCTTTTTTAAAAATTATATTAATGGGAATTATAACAATTTTTATTTTTGGACAAATTCGTTATAGTTTAAAATCATTATTAGCTGATTACTATTTTAATTCCTCCTATATTGCTATAGCTCAATCTAACTATTTAAGTGCTTTAGTCCTAGAACGATATATGTTGAGCGAAGGGCCTAATCCAATTAATTTGCAGACTTATTATGTATTATTAGGAAACAGATTAAGTGACTCTTATTCTAGTATTGATAATCTAGGAACTAAGAGGTTGGTAAAACAAAATTTACAGAAAATAAATGAATTTTTACCCGCAGAGGGCTATCGGAATTTATTAGTTAAAGCTAAGATAGATTTAATTTTACATAATTTTACTTTAGCTCAGACTTATTTATCAAAAATAATCATTCAAACACCATATTGGCCTTTAGCCTATTTAGAAGCTGGAAAATTAGACTCAGTCCAGGGAAATTTTAAAGCTGCTTTAGTCAATTATCATCTAGCTGCTCTAAATTTGCCTAATCCCAATGATTCTCGTTTAAATTTTCAACATCATCGTGATGTTTTGAATTATCAGTATATTATTGCCAAACAAATTGCCCAAGTTTATGAACAGGAAAAGAATTATACTGCTGCGGAAAAATATTATAAATTAGCTTATACTTATAATCCAGCAGATTTTACTTTATTTAAAGAAATAGCGAATACTTATTATGAGCGTGGTAATTTAAAACTTGCCATTTTGTATGTAAAGCGCGGACAGAAACGTAATTTACAAGATTATCATTGGCCTTGGGCTTTAGCAATCTTATTCAATGATTTAGGTAAGCATAGTTTGGCTAAGAATTATCTAAAACAGGCTTTAGAATTAGCTCCTCAAAATCAGAAATTATTAAATTTTCAACATAAGTTAATAAATAATCAATAATAATTATTATTATTTTACAATTAATTATTTAGAATATATGTTTATATATTATCAGGGAATAGTCTTTATTTTTGGCCTTATCATCGGGAGCTTTTTAAATTGTGTAATCTGGCGTTTATATAAAGATGAAAGCCTAGGAGGGCGATCATATTGTCCTCGGTGTCGGAAAACCATTGCTTGGTATGATAATATTCCAGTATTAAGTTTTATTTTATTACGTGGTCGTTGTCGTCATTGCCAGCAGAAGATTTCTTGGCAATATCCCTTGGTGGAACTTGTGACTGCGGTTTTATTTTTGTTAGTATGGCGCCTGGATTTATCCCAAATTGCTTTATTTAATGTAAATTTCATTTATTTATTTTTACGTGATTCTTTATTAGTTATTACTTTAGTGGTAGTATTTATCTATGATTATCGTTGGCAATTAATACCCATGAATGTACTTTGGCTTAGTAGTGGTGTAATTCTGATTTTGAATTTAGTTTTAGGAGTTCCTTGGTTGAGTTTATTACTGTTTGCTACACTTAGCACGGGATTCTTCTTAATTCAATATTTAATTACTAACAAAAAAGGAATCGGTGAGGGAGATATTTGGTTGGGGACTTTATTAGGGTTAGCTTTTCCGTCCTTTAGTAGTTTGTTGTTAATCATGTTTATTGCCTATAGTCTAGGTTCATTAGTGGGTTTAGGTCTAATGATTATTCATAAAAAAGCTTGGAAATCGTCTATTGCTCTGGGACCATTTTTGACTATAGGGGCTATTATTACCCTAATTTGGGGCGGACAATTAATTGCTTGGTACTTAACTTTACTTTATTAGAACTCTAGGAATTGTTATATTCTTAGAAATTTTGTATAATAAAAGCAGGAGTTATTAAATCTAGTTATTTAAATTTATTTTGTTTATCATCACTAACTCGTTATCAGAAAAGTTTAGTGATCATTTAAAATTTTTTTTATGAAAGACAATATTATTGCTGGTTTAGATATTGGTTCCACTTCTATTCGTCTAGTCGTTGGTCAGAAGGTTATGGGGCCGACTGGTGATGAATTACAAATTATTGGAGCTGTTTCTGGCCCAACGGCTGGGGTTAGTCGTGGTATTGTAAATAGTATTGAAGAAACGACTTCTTCTATTTCGGCGGTTTTGGAAAAAGCTGAGCGTTTGGTAGGGGTACCAATTACTCGAGTTTGGGTTAGTATTAATGACCCCTATATTAAGTGTGAACATTCCAAAGGAGTGGTGGCGGTTAGTCGCAGTGATGGAGAAATCAATGAAGCTGATGTTGATCGAGCGGTTGAAGCTGCTCGAGCTTTGGCCGTTCCAGTAAATTATGAAATTTTACACGTTATTCCTATTAAATTTGGAGTGGACAATCAAGGGGATGTTAAGGATCCTATCGGTATGAACGGTATCCGTTTAGAAGTAGAAACTTTAATTGTTCAAGGACTTAGTACTCAAATTAAGAATTTAACTAAGGCTATCTATCGTACTGGTTTAGAAATTGAAGATTTAGTAATTGCTCCTTTAGCGGCGGCAGAAGCAGTTTTGAGTAATAAGCAGAAGGATCTAGGAGTGGCTTTAGTCAATTTAGGTTCGGCTACAGTTTCCTTAGCAGTTTATGAAGAGCGTAATCTGATTCATACTGCGGTTCTACCTATTGGCTCGGAACATATTACCTCTGATGTAGCCATTGGTTTACGTTGTCCTATTAATCTAGCTGAGAGGATTAAACAAGAATATGGTACGGCTCAAGTGGAAGAGGTTAATAAAAAAGATGAAGTTGATGTTAGTCAACTGGTGAAAGAAGAGGAAATCAATGATGACATTGATATAATTTCCCGTAAATATTTAGCGGAAATCATTAATGCTCGAGTAGAAGAAATTTTTGAAAAAATTGATAATGAATTTAAACGTATAGATCATTCTGGGATGTTACCTGCTGGGGTTATATTTGTTGGTGGTGGTTGTAAGCTGGATGGTTTAGTGGAAGAAGCTAAGATAAAGTTGCGCTTACCAGCAGCCTTAGGAATAGCTAGAAATATTAATGTAATTATTGATAAAGTTAAAAATCCGGAATTTTTAACTGCTCTTGGCCTAGTTATTTGGGGAAGTCATACTGAAGGTAACAATATTAGTGGAAATAATATTATGAATAATTTAGGAGGAATATTAGAAAAGACTAAAAATTGGTGGAATAAAATAATGCCCAAATAAATTATTTTCAATAAATAACTAATTTAAGAAAAATTTTATGGCTGAGGTTAAACCAGAGATTAAAACATTTGCTAAAATAAAGGTTGTTGGAGTTGGTGGTGGTGGTGGTAGTGCTATCAATCGTATGATTGCCAATGGTATTAAAGGTGTGGGTTTTGTGGCAATTAATACTGATGTTCAAGCTCTCCATTATAATAAAGCTACTGAAAAGATACATATTGGTAAAACTGTTACTAAGGGTTTGGGTGCGGGTATGAATCCAGATTTAGGAAAAGGAGCAGCCGAAGAGTCACAAAATGAAATTAGAGAGGTCTTAAAGGGTTGTGATATGGTGTTCGTAACTTGTGGGCTAGGCGGAGGTACTGGCTCTGGAGCTTCGCCTATTATAGCTCAAATTGCTAAAGATTTAGGAGCTCTAACTGTCGCGGTAGTAACTAAACCTTTTATGTTTGAAGGTGGTCAGCGCAAGAATATTGCCGATAGAGCTTTTTCTGAATTGGCTGATAAGGTAGATACTATTATCACAATTTCTAATGATAAATTACTTCAGGTTGTTGACAAGCGGACTACTTTACTAGAAGCTTTTAAAATTGCTGATGATGTCCTACGTCAGGGAGTACAAGGTATTGCGGAGATTATTACTGTTCCGGGAATAATTAATGCTGATTTTGCTGATGTTAAAGCAGTTATGTCTAATGCGGGATCGGCCTTAATGGGTATTGGACAAGCTAATGGCGAAAATAAGGCTGTAGAAGCCGCTAAGGACGCTATTAACTCTAATTTATTAGATATGTCTATTGATGGTGCCCGAGGTATTGTTTTCACGGTTACTGGTGGTCCAGACTTGAGCATGACTGAAGTTAGTGAGGCTGCTAAAGTTATTACTTCTGCTGCTGATGAGGACGCTAAAATTATTTTTGGAGCAGCTATTGATGAGAGAATGAAGGATCAGATTAAAATTACCGTGGTAGCTACTGGTTTTGATGGCCATGGTAAGGGCCAAAAGGAAGATCTAGTCAAATCTTATACCCCTAATTCATTTATTACAGAAAAAGAAGCTAAAAAGGGTAATGTCCCTAGTAGTAGTGTTAATAAGAGTAAAGGGAAATTCTCGGTTTTTAAGAATATTCCAGTTAAACCCGCCCTAGAAAAAAAGGCAGAAAAGATTAGCAATAAAGAGGAGTTAGAAGATGAAGATTTAAGTGTTCCAGCTTTTATTAGGAAGAAAATGGGATAATTTAGCAAATTAATGATTTATAACAAAACGAGGTTATAATAACCTTGTTTTTGTTACATATAAGAGGAGTTATTACTTCATTCTTCTAGATAATATGGTTTTTTTATTTTATTTAGAAAATTTATTATTTTAGAATAATCATTTTATAAAAAACTGTGCATAACTTTATAATCTTATAATATTTATTTTAAGATTAGCTAAATTGACTCCCCTTTATAATTTTGTTAAAATAGAGATGTAATACAATATTTAGTGGTCATAATAGTTTATGTCCACAAAATGTAGATTTATATGAAATGTCCAATTTGTTATTTTACCGATACTAAGGTTGTTGATTCTCGAGTAGCTCCAGATGGTCTTTCTATTCGTCGTCGTCGTGAATGTTTGAAGTGTGGTTTCCGTTTTTCTACTTATGAAGAGATAGAATTGTTAGATTTGGTAATAGTCAAACGGGATGGGAGGAGAGAATCATATAATCGTGAAAAGATGATTAGTGGTTTAAAGAAATCTTGTGAAAAAAGACCAATTACTAAAGATCATTTTAAAAAAACTATTCATTCTATTGAACGTGATTTGCAAAGATTAAAAAGTAATGAAATAACTTCTCTTCAAGTCGGACAAGCAGTAATGAAAAATTTAAAACATTTAGATCCGGTTGCTTATATTCGTTATGCCTCAGTCTATGAATCATTTAAAGATGCTAATCAATTTCGTAAAGAATTAAATAAATTAATTAAAGAAAAAAAATAATATGTCCGAAACTATTAGTAAGTTAATTAAGCGTTCTGGTAAAATATGCGATTTTGATCAGAATAAAATTATTGGAGCGATTTATCGGGCCGCTAAAGCTGAGGGAATTGATGACCAGGCTTTAGCTGAGAAATTAGCTATTCAGGTAGTTTCCAGACTTAATAAAAAATTTCATAAGAATAGTATTCCTGCTGTAGAAGAAGTCCAAGATATAGTAGAAGAAATTTTAATTGAGAGTAAGTTAATTAAAATTGCTAAATCTTATATTTTGTATCGAGATCAACATCGCCAATTGCGAGATATTAATATTGCCACTGCTAACAATAAATTAATGGAAGATTATTTAGGTAGAGCGGATTGGCGTTTAAAAGAGAATAGTAACATGAGTTTTTCGGTTCAAGGTTTAAATAATTATATTTCCTCATCTATTTCTGCTCGTTATTGGTTAGATAAATTATATCCTGAGAATATTCGTTTTGCTCATGTTAATGGTGATCTTCATATTCATGATTTAGGATTATTGGCCCCTTACTGTTGTGGTTGGGATTTAAAAGATTTGTTGATTCTAGGGTTCAGAGGAGTAGATGAAAAAGTACAGAGTAATCCACCTAAACATTTTAGTAGTGTTTTAGGACAAATAATTAATTTTTTCTATACTATGCAAGGAGAAGCGGCAGGTGCTCAAGCTTTTGCTAATTTTGATACTTATTTAGCTCCTTTTATCCGCTATGATAAATTAAATTATAAAGAAGTCAAACAAAGTCTACAAGAATTTATGTTTAATGTTAATGTTCCGACTAGAGTGGGTTTTCAGACTCCTTTTACTAATATTACCTTAGATGTTACTCCTTCCCCTATGACTGGTGAAGAAAATGCTATTATCGGTGGGAAAGCCATGCCAGAAAAATATAAAGATTTTCAAGTAGAAATGGATTTATTCAATAAGGCTTTTGCTGAGGTTATGTTAGCTGGAGATTCTACTGGACGAGTATTTGGTTTTCCTATTCCTACTTATTGCATTGATAAAGATTTTGACTGGGATAGAGAATGTCTTAAACCAGTTTGGGAGATGACTGCTAAATATGGTATTCCTTATTTTTCTAATTTTGTTAATTCTGATATGAAGCGTGATGATGCTCGTTCAATGTGCTGTCGTCTGCGTCTAGATAATAGAGAATTGCGTAAACGTGGTGGTGGTTTGTTTGGAGCTAATCCTCTAACTGGATCTATTGGTGTAGTCACTCTCAATTTAGCACGTATTGGTTATTTATCTAAAAATAAAAAAGAATTTAAAAAACGAGTTTTAAATTTAATGGAATTAGCTAAAAAAAGTTTAGAGATTAAACGCAAAGTTTTAGAGAAATTTAGTGAAGACAGACTCTACCCTTACTCTATCTTCTATTTACATGATATTAAACAAAAATTTGGTTCTTATTGGCAAAATCATTTTTCTACTATAGGTATTAATGGCATGAATGAAGCAACACTTAATTTAATGAATGAGGATCTCTCTAGTTCTAAAGGACGAGCCTTTGCTGTGGAAGTTTTAGATTATATGCGTGAGAGGCTAATGGATTTTCAGAATGAAACTAATAATTTATATAATTTAGAAGCTACTCCGGCCGAAGGGACGACCTATCGTTTTGCTAAAAAAGATCAAGAACTATATCCAGGTATTATTTGCGCTAATACTGAAGACTTTAAGACGAAAGGAATGCCCCCTTATTACACTAATTCTTCACATTTAGCGGTTGGTTTTACCAATGATATTTTTTCCGCTTTAGATCTGCAAGATGATCTACAGGTTAAATACACTGGAGGCACAGTATTGCATGGTTTTATTGGTGAAAGATTGCCTAATGGTGATACTGCTAAAAAATTGGTGAAGAAAATCGTAGAGAATTATCGTTTACCTTACTTTACCATTACTCCTACTTTTTCTATCTGTCCGAAACATGGATATATTTCAGGTGAACATAAATATTGTCCCAAGTGTGATGAAGAAATTGGTTATAAAGAAAATCTGATTAAAGTTGAAGAACCTAAAATCAAAAAGATTGTTAGAGCTAAAAAAGTTAGAAGATAAAATTAAATTTATTAATTTACTAATCATAAATATATGAGCCCAATTCAAAGCCAGAGACAAGAATGCATTATTTATAGTCGTGTAGTTGGCTGGTTAACACCAACAAAAAATTGGAATCCTGGTAAAGCTTCCGAATTTGTTGATCGTCAAACCTATAAAACTAATAATTAATTATTTTTTAATTTTATGATAATTGGTGGTTTAGAGAGATTAACTCTTTTAGACTACCCTGATCATTTAGCAGCGATTATCTTTACTCAAGGTTGTAATTTCCGATGTCACTTTTGTTATAACCCTATGCTTGTCTGGCCCCGCAAGGGAACGGATAAAAAAGAAAAAGGTTTTTCACCACCATCAGTTACTGACCTTTTTCTTTTTTTGAAAGAAAGATTTGGCCGCTTAGAAGGGGTAGTTATTACTGGCGGGGAACCGACTTTACATCCCGATCTGCCTTCTTTTATTAAAAAGATTAAAGATATAGGATATCTAGTTAAACTAGATACTAATGGTACTAATCCAGACATGTTGAAAAAATTACTTAAAAATAAATTGATTGATTATATAGCCATGGATCTAAAAGCCCCGTTTTCTAAATATGAAAAAGTGGTTGGCGTTCCAGTTAACTATAATAATTTGAAAAAAAGTGTTAAAATCATAATGACTAGTAGTTTACCTTATGAATTTCGTACTACCGTAGTACCTAGTCTTCTAGTCTCAAAGGATTTTTTCTTAATAGGAGAAGCTATTAAAGGGGCAACAAAATGGTATTTGCAATCATTTAAGTCCGATACTGAATTAGTTGATAACAAATATAAAGCTCAAGCAGCTTATACTAGTAAGGAAATGAACGCTCTAGCTAAGATAGGTAAAAAATATGTAGATCTTTGTGAAGTGCGTTCATAATTTGATTTTGAATTTTTATGGATACTAACCATTCCGACAAATCTTCTGAATTTAAAGATTTAAAGAAATTATTAGAATTAAATCTTCAAAAGAATGAAGAGATTCTTTTAATTTCTAAAGCCACTAAAAGTTATATTAAATGGCAACAGATTTGGAGTATTTTGCGGTTTTTATTGATTTTAATACCAATTATTTTAGGATTTATTTATCTGCCCCCTTTTATCAAAGATTTTCTTAAAAATTATAAAAGCTTATTAAAATAGATTTTATTAGTGTATGAATAGAGAAATTGCGGTTTTTGCTAAAACAACTTATCGCAACAAATCTAAAAAATTTGGTATTAAAACTGATGATCGTCGTCGGCATATGTATTTGATTGGGAAAACTGGTATGGGGAAATCCACTATTTTGGAGAATATGGTGGTTGAAGATATTTGGGCAGGACGTGGAGTTGCCGTTGTTGATCCACACGGGGATTTGGCTGAAAGAATTATGGAATATATTCCTGATGAACGAATTAAGGATGTGGTCTATTTTAATCCTTCAGATATTGATTATCCTATAGCTTTTAATGTGGTTGAACAAGTTGAACCACACTTACGCCATTTAGTAGCCTCGGGTTTAATTGGAGTTTTTCAAAAATTATGGGCAGATTCTTGGGGACCACGTTTGGAATATATTTTGCGTAATGCTATTTTAGCAATTTTAGATTTTCCGGGGTCCACTCTCTTGGGGGTGGTACGGATGTTATCGGATAAAAATTATCGCAAGCGAGTGGTTTCTAATGTCAAGGATCCAGTGGTTAAAGCTTTTTGGGAAAAAGAATTTTCCAGCTATGCCGATAGATTTGCTTCTGAAGCAGTTTCACCTATTCAGAATAAAGTCGGTCAATTTCTTTCTAGTTCTTTAATGCGTAATGTAATTGGACAAGTGCGCTCCTCTATTGATATTCGCTATATTATGGATCATGGTAAAATTTTAATTATGAATTTGTCTAAAGGGCGTATTGGTGAAGATAATTCTGCTTTATTAGGAGCAATGATGATTACTAAAATTCAATTAGCAGCTATGAGTAGAGTTGATGTTCTTGAGGAAGATCGCCGTGATTTTTATTTATATATTGATGAATTTCAAAATTTTTCTACTGATAGTTTTGCTAATATTCTATCAGAAGCTCGTAAATATCGCTTGAATTTAATCTTGGCACATCAATACATTGAGCAGTTAAGTGAAAAAGTTAAACCAGCGGTTTTTGGTAATGTTGGTACTATGGTGGTTTTTAGAGTGGGGGCGACTGATGCCGAGGAATTGGTTAAAGAATTTACTCCAACTTTTACCGAGGAGGATTTAGTTAATTTACCGAAATATGAAATGTATCTAAAACTAATGATTGATGGTATTTCTTCTTCTCCTTTTTCCGCTCTAGGTCTTCCTCCGCTCAGAGAAGACCAAAGGACGGGTAATATTCAACAAGTGATTGATTATTCTCGAGAGAAATATGCCTCTAATCGTGAAATAGTGGAAGAGAAAATTATGACTTGGCATGCCAATTATGGAAAAGATGAGTTTAAAGATTCAAATAAAAGATCCTCTGTCGCCCCTAATCCTTCTCAGGAGATTAAGACTAATTCTAGCTCATCAAAAAATAATCCCAATATTATTAATACTTCGGCCTCACTCCCAACTAATCATCCAACCACCATTTCTAGTTCAAAATTTAATCCTACTCCTTTATCTTTTGCTGTCTCATCTAAGTCAAAGGCTTCAATTACTTATTCAGCTACTTGTGCGCTTTGCGGACAGGAAACCCATACGATTTTTAAACCCGATGGTATTAGGCCAGTATATTGCCGAGAGTGTTTGAGCAAAAAGAAGGCTGAAAAACGTCAAGAATTAATGACTCGTCGTGTAGCTAAAGGGCGAGAAAAACAAAATTTTAACAAAACAGTTTCCAGTATATCTTTACATGATTTAAAGACTATGATTCCTCAAGACTTTAGAGGTCGAAAAATAAAAACTAAATCTTCATCAATTACTAATAAAATAATAGCGAAAGAATTAAAAGAAGGAGAAGAAATAACTATTAGTAGTAATAATTTTTAAATTATGTATTTAGTTTTTGATACTGAGACTACTGGTTTGCCTCGTAACTATCAAGCCCCTCTTGATGATTTTTTAAATTGGCCTAGAATTGTGCAGTTGGCTTGGAGTTTATATGATGCCGATGGTGGTCCTTGGGAGAGTTATAGCTATATTATTAAGCCAGAAGGTTTTATTATACCTGAGGAAGCTGCTAAAATCCATCATATTTCTCAGGAGCGAGCATTGCAAGAAGGAATAGAATTGCGACGAGCTTTGGATTATTTTTTACGAGACGTTAATCAAGCTAGTTATTTAGTGGCTCATAATATTGATTTTGATGATAATATTGTGGGTTCGGAATTGTTACGAAACAAATTAGATAACCCCTTGATAGGAGCTAATAAGATTTGTACTATGAAGAGTAGTGTAGCTTATTGTCAGATACCTAGTAGCCGAGGTGGTTATAAGTGGCCAAATTTGACTGAACTTTACACTAATTTGTTCCAGACTGGATTCCCCGACGCTCATGATGCTGGAGTTGACGTTAGTGCTTGTGCTAAATGTTTTTTTGAGTTAAAAAGAAGAGGTATTATTAAATTATGAACTCAACTGTTAATTATCTAAAAATTGGCAAGGCTACAGATTTAAAAGGACGTGATCATACAATCTATCGAATATTGGAGATATTTCCTGGATTCCTATCTATATTCTCTTTATTGGCTCTAATTATTCTGTCTTATCTTCAGCCAGTTTGGGTAGCTTATTTTATCATTGCTTTTGATGTTTATTGGTTGTTATTGGTTATTTATATGGCCATTTTTTTGATTACTTCTTATTATCAATTAAAAAAAGGGTTAAAGACTGATTGGCGAGCTAAATGTGAGAAGTTAAGAAATAATCAATTTGATTCTCAAGTTGCTAAGGCCTCTTTAGCTCGTAAAGGAGTGCATTGGGATGATTTATGGCAGTTGATTATTTTACCTAATTATAATGAAAGCTTAGAAATAATTAGTACTTCTTTGGATTCTTTGGTGAAAGATGGTTATTCCACTAATCGTATGATTGTTGTTCTAGCTATGGAAGAACGGGCTGGTCAAGCAGCTAGAAATAGGGCTAGGTTAATTGAAAAAGAATTCGCTCATAAATTTGGACGTTTTATTATAACTTGGCATCCCGATAATATAGCGGGTGAGCTGAAAGGTAAGGGAGCTAATCAAGCTTGGGCGGCTCAAGTAGTTAAGCGAGAAATAATTGATCAAGAGCATTTAGATTATTCTAAGATTTTAGTTAGTGTTTTTGATATTGATACCGTGGTTCAACCTGGTTATTTTTTTGCTTTAACTCATAAATTTTTAAGTGTTGACGATCCCTATCATGCTAGTTATCAGCCAGTGCCCGTATATCATAATAATATTTGGAATGCTCCATTTTTTTCTCGAGTAGCTGCTGCTTCCAATACTTTTTGGCAAATGATTATGCAAATTAGACAAGAGAGCTTAGTCACTTATTCTTCCCATTCTATGACTTGGCAAGCCTTGGTAGAAATTGGTTTTTGGTCTACAGCTAATGTTTCAGAAGATTCTCGTATTTTTTGGCATTGCTTAATGTATTATAATGGACATTATCGGGTTGAACCTATTCATTATAAGGTTTCTATGGATGTCACTCATGATGCTGGTTATTTAAAAACTGCTAAAAGTTTATATAAACAACAACGACGTTGGGCTTGGGGAGGGGAAAATATTCCTTATTTATTATTTAATGCGGGCAAACGTTGGAAAAATAGTAATTTTGATCGAGGAAGAGTTGCTGGTCATATTTTTATTCAAATCTACGGTTTTTATTCTTGGGCCACTAATGCTTTAATTATTGCCGTTATCGGTTGGTTACCTTTATTTCTAGGAGGAAATCGTTTTAATTCTATGGTTTTATCGGGAAATTTACCGGCTGTAACTCAGAATTTAATGAGTATTGCTATGATTGGATTAGTATTATCTGGGGTCCTCTCCATTCTCTTATTGCCACCGCGGCCACAGAAATATTCTGTTTGGCGAAATATTGCTATGGCCTTGGAGTGGATCTTTGTACCAATTACTATTATTATTTTTGGGGCTGTTCCTTGCCTAGAGGCTCAAATTAGGATGATGTTTGGTAAATATATGGGTTTTTCGGTAACTCCTAAATTACGTTAATAATTAAAATATTAGCTTATCAACAGCAGAAGATTTAGGGTTTATTTTTTTGTGCTATAATAGTGAAGATGATAAAAAATAAAATTCGTCCTCAAAATTTTAATGGAGGAACGAATTATAATTCTCATAATTTTTTTTATCGTCTGGTTTCTGACCAGAGATTTTTAGCAATTGTCGGCTTAGCTATTTTAGTTATAATTGTGATACCTCTAGTACAAACCTATGGTCAACAAATTCTAGTGGGGAAAGAAATTCAGGGAGTAAATAAGCAGGTAAATAATTATAAGATTCAAAGCCAACGATTACAGAAGCTTTTAGCTTATTCACATTCTGATCAATATTTGGAAACTCAGGCGCGTTTGAGTCTTAATATGAAAAAAGCTGGTGAAGGAGTTATAATAGTAGAGAATCCTAAAGTCAAAGTAATTGAAATAAAAGCTGATTCTGCTGTCAAGCCAGTTAGTAATTTAGTTAAGTGGTGGCGTTATTTTTTTAATTAAAGAAATTTTATTGGAGCCGAGAAGGGGGATCGGACCCCTGACCTACGCGTTACGAGTGCGTTGCTCTACCAGCTGAGCTATCTCGGCATGAGCGATGAATCAGAGCGGGTAAGCGGAATCGGACCGCCTTCTTCAGCTTGGGAAGCTGACATAATAACCATTATACGACACCCGCTTAAGTTGTATGATAATAAATATAAGCTATTATCAGTGCAGTAAATATATTATAGAATTATTAAATCATTTTAGTCAATAAATCACTATGCCTTCTAAATTTAATAAATATCTTTGGTTATTCAGTTTAATATTTTTAATAATGCCTTTGGCTAGTCAAGCTAGTACTGCAACTAGCCTTAATATATCTTATGTGCCTCAAGCTTTTACTGCTCCAGCTAAGTTGCACATTGCTACCAGTTCAATGGTAATAAAATTACCTTGGCAATGGCAAGCTTTAACCCCCGCTTATGATTATTCTTTAAGTACCTCAGGCTTTTATGATCCCAGCCGTCCTTTAGTTATTAAAATTAATTATGCTCATGCTAATAATTATTTGAAACAAATTTTTATTTTTGATTCCTGGGCTAAACTTTGGCGACCACTTCCTACTACTGATTTTCCCACTAAGAATTATGTCAGTGCGCTGACTACTTCAGTGAGCGGTCGCTTGTTAGTAGCGGCTAATACCAATCTCATGACGGTTGGAACTGCCAGTTGGTATAAATATAAGAATGGACTTTTTGCTGCTTCTCCTGATTTTGCTAAAGGTTCTGTTTTAAAGGTTATTAATTTAAATAATGATAAATCAGTGTTGGTAACTATTAATGATTATGGTCCCGAGCGAGCTCTATTCCCTCATAGAGTACTAGATTTAGATTATGTAGCTTTTAAACAAATTGCTCCAACTTCCCTTGGATTGGTTAAAGTTAAAGTTGAGCCTAAAAAGATTATTGGTCCAGTTTTGAATAAACCTTTAGTTCCCGCTCTTAGTAGTCCTAAGATAAGTGCGTGGTCAGCTATAATCATGTCAGAGAAAACTGGTAAAGTTTTATGGAGTAAAAACGAGAATAAAGTTTCGCCCCTAGCAAGTCTAAGTAAATTAGTAGCTATGCGGGTATTTTTAGATACTCGACCTAGTTTAAATGAAGTAGTAACTTATAAAAAGCAAGACGAGGATTATAATTATAGATATGTCGCCCCTTGGGAATCTGCCCATGTAAGTTTATATCCTGGAGATCAGGTTACTGTTAAAGATTTATTTTATAGTGCTCTGGTGGGTTCGGCTAATAATGCCGTAGAAAGTTTAGTCCGGGTGAGTGGTTTGAGTCGTCCCACATTCATTAAAAAAATGAATGAACTAGTTAAAAATTGGGGGGCAACTAATACTGTTTTTGTGGAACCTACGGGTTTATCTCCGCATAATGTGAGTTCTCCTTTAGATTATGCTATAATAACTAGAGAGATTTTTACTAACCCTTTATTACAGCAAGTAACCACTACTAAAGTTTATAGATTTGAGACCCTTAATACTCATAAATGGCACACCATTTTAAATACTGATCCTTTATTGCGTACTAACACCTATAAAATTATTGGTTCTAAAACTGGATTTTTGGATGAGGCTAGACATTGTTTAATGACTCGGATAGCTAGTCCTCAAGGTAATTTAATTATTGTTAATTTAGGTTCCAAAAGTCATGCGGATGATTTTTCAGATAATGTTAAATTGATTCGTTATGCTTTGCAGTTGAATAAAAGATAAATTATATTTATATCTATTACTATGATTAATTTGGAAAACGTTTCCAAAGTTTATCGGAATAAAATAAGCGTAGTGGAGAACGCCACTATTACTATAAAACCAGGAGAATTTGTATCTATTGTCGGTCAATCTGGCGCTGGAAAGACTACAATTGTACGTTTGCTCATTGGTGAAGAGCGAGCTACAGAGGGTCGTATTATGATTGGTGACTGGGATATTACTAAAATTACTCGTCGCGAAGTGCCTTATCTGCGACGACAAATAGGGGTGATTTTTCAAGATTTTAAATTATTACCCAAAAAAACTTTGGAAGAAAATGTTTCTTTTGCTTTAGAAGTTTCTGGTGGTCGTCCTGCTAAAATAAAAAAAATTGTTCCTAGTGTTTTAAAAATTGTTGGTTTAGACGCGGAAAAGTATCGTTATCCTGATGAAGTTTCTGGCGGTGAGCAACAACGTACGGCGATTGCTCGGGCCTTAGTGCACCAACCTAAGATATTGTTGGCTGATGAGCCAACTGGTAATTTGGATGCGATTAATGCTAATGATATTATTAATTTATTGCTACGTATCAATAAATTTGGTACTACAGTTATTTTAGTAACCCATAATAAAGAGATTGTCAATCGCTTAGATAAGCGAGTGATTACTATGGATCATGGTAGAATCATTAACGACCAGGAGCACGGAAAGTATTTACTTTAAAAAACGTTTATTTATTTTTTTATGTTATTTTTTTATCGCATTATAAAATTTAGTTTACAAGATATTAGCCGTAATATTTGGTTAACCATTGCTACAATTATGGTTTTATTGTTGGCTCTATTTTCCATCAATACTCTTATTGCCGCCCATTTGATTAGTAATAATGCGGTTACCGCCATTAAAACCAAGATTGATATTAGCCTATATTTAAAAGCCGATGCTAGTAATAGTCAAATTATGGCCTTAAAAGCACAAATTGCTAAATTATCTAACGTTAATAAAATAAATTATATTTCTAAGCAAAGTGCGATTGATTCTTTTCGTATTAAATATGCCAATAATCCTGCGGTTTTATCGGCTTTGCGAGAATTAGGTCGTAATCCTTTGTCGCCCAGTTTAATAATTGTTCCTAAAAATTTTGATAAATCCAATTTAGTGATTAACGAACTCAAAACTATTAATAATCCCATAATTGAATCACGTGATTTTTCTAATAATACCGCCATTTTAGCTAAAATTAATAGTATCACTAAACGGATTAATGAAATAGGGTTCTTCATTATATCTATTTTCATTTTGATTAGTTTACTGGTGGTATATAATGCTATCCGGATGGCAATATATACTCATCGTCGAGAAATAGAAATTATGCGCTTGGTAGGAGCTTCTAGTTCTTTTATATATATGCCCTATTTATTCTCAGCATTTATTTATGCCTTGTTAAGTGTTTTAATTATTATTTCTATTTTTTATCCCTTATTAACTCTACTTCAGCCCTATTTAGCGACTTTCTTTGGTTCTTATAATATTAATATTTTAGCTTATTTTGTTAATAATTTCATGATAATTTTTGGTTCACAATTCTTAGTGATTCTATTTATTAATGCGGTGGCTAGTTTATTTGCTGTACGTAAATATGCTAAAGTTTGAGTTGACATATTGTCTATTTTTTAATAATATCCTCAGGTGAGGATATTTTAATTCAACGATGCGAGATCGTCTAATGGTAGGACCGCGGCCTTTGAAGCCGTTTATCCTGGTTCGAATCCAGGTCTCGCAGCAAAACTGGACGAAGTGAGGGCAAAAGCTTATTTCGTCTTTTGTTTATGGGGGTTTTAGCCAGTTCGAACCTGGTTATTTTGTGGTTTAGGGATAAGCTGGATTTTTTAATTGGTAAGAACCATTTATTTGCTAATATTTCAAGTTTTTTGTCTTTTAAAGTCCAGTTCGAACCTAAACTCATCATTAATTTTTAATTAACTTAATATATTTATAGATAATAACAAAACGTTGGAAAATACTGTTTTCTACAGAAAAAAGCCTTGTTAATTCCAACATTTTTTCTTTTAGTGTGGAGTAATAGGCTTTCATATACTAGTTTCTATAAAAATATTCTCCTTAAAAAATGAGAATATTATCTTTTATATGTAAATTGATTAAAAGTTCATAAGTTTATATAGAATTTATATTCATAATATATTCTTATTATAATTCAAATTTAAAGAGACGATAAGTTGACAAAATTTAGGCTAATTTTTGTTATTTATACCGTAAAGTGGTAACATTTACATAAGTAATAACTTAGATTCTAGTCTAAAAGTAAATATAATTGTGAAATATGAATAAACAACAAATAACTAATAATATTGTAATACCAAATAAAGATGCAGGAGTTTTAAAAAAATATTTTTCTTACTGTTTTGACAAAAATGGGAATTTTGATTTTGAAAAGTTTAAACAAGAATTATCTAAAAATGAAATAGATTTTTCCAAAGAATCTTATGGAATGGATTGGCTGGGGAAATCTTATGCCAGACTTTTAGCAAGTGATGAAGCGACAACACTTTTAAAAGAGTGTGAAAAATGGAACAAAAAAGCAGAAAATAAAAATTCTAAAAACCTATTAATTAAAGGCGATAATTTAGAAGTTTTAAAGCACCTTTCCAATGCCTATTATGAAAAGATAAAGATGATTTATATTGATCCACCCTACAATACTGGTAGTGATGGTTTTGTTTATCAAGATGATAGAAAATTTGACTTTAAAGAACTTTCAAAACTTGCTGGAGTTGATGAAGATAAAGCAAAAAGAATTTTAGAATTTACTCAAAGTAAAAGTAATTCTCATTCTGCTTGGCTTACTTTTATGTATCCAAGACTTTACATTGCCAAACAACTTTTAAAAGATGATGGAGTTATTTTTGTATCTATTGATGATAATGAAGTAGCACAATTGAGGCTTTTGATGGATGAGATTTTTGGAGAGGAGAATTTTGTTGCAACTGTAAATGTTTATTCAAACCCAAGAGGAAGGCAGTCAAGTAAAAATATAGCTGAAACTCATGAATATGTTTTAATTTTTTCAAAAAGTGAAAAAACCTTACTTAAAGGCGAACATTTAACAGATAAACAAAAGCAGGAGTATAATAAAAAAGATAATATGGGTGTTTACAGAGAAATTGGATTAAGGAAAAGAGGTAGTGGTGCAAAAAAAGAAGAATCTCCAACATTATTTTTCCCTATTTATTATGACGAAAATAAAAATTTAATAAGTTTAAAAAAAGAGAATAATTTTATTGAAATAATTCCAAAATTAGAGAATGGAGATTTGGGACGCTGGAGATGGTCAAAAGAAAAAATTGTAAAAGATAGTAATTTATTATTTGTTAGAAAGGTTAAAAGAAATGGTAGATTTGAATATGATGTTTTTGAAAAGGATTATCTGAAGGATAATAAAACAAGAAAAATTAAAAGTAGTTGGATAGAAAAAGAAATAAATTATGACAGATCTTCTGATGAACAAAGAAAAATTTTGGGTAATAAATTATTTGATTATGCAAAACCAGTATATTTATTAAAAAAAATAATAAATTTATCAACAAACACAAATGACTTAATCCTAGATTTCTTCGCAGGTTCTGGAACAACAGGTGATGCAGTGATGCAACTTAATGCTGAAGACGGGGATAATAGAAAATATATTTTAGTACAACTTCCAGAAAAAATTGATAAAAAGAAAAATAAAACAGCTTATGATTTTGTGAAAGATGAGTTAGGGGTAGAAAAACCAACTATTTTTGAAATTACAAAAGAAAGACTTATAAGAACAGGAAAGAAGATGCAAGAAGATAACGAAAAACTAAAAGATAAAGATAAAAAAGATTTATCAAATGTAGATTTTGGCTTTAAGATTTTTGAAACTACTCCTATTTGGGAAGATTATAATTTAGAAGCTGAAAGATTTGATTCACAGACTAAACTTTTTGATGAAAATAAACTGTCTGATGAAGATTTAAAAATTCTTTTAACGACTTGGAAAACTTATGATGGGATTGCTTTAACTCAAGATTTAACAGAAATAAATTTAGATGGATATAAGGGACATTATTTTGATAATAAACTTTATTTAATTGATAAAGGATTTAAAACTAAAAATCTCAAAAAATTTTTAGAAGAGATTGATAGTAATAAAGATTTTAATCCAGTAACAATAATTATTTTTGGCTACAATTTTGAATCAAAAGTGATGAGAGAAATTGCAGAGAATGTCAAAAATTATGCGAATAAAAAACAGATAGATATTGATTTTGTAACAAGGTATTAATATGAACCATTTAGATTATACATTTTATTTTTGGGGAGATTTGATTTCAATACTTGGAATTATTATTGGTACTTCCATTTCTGTATGGCTTTATCTTTTATCTAAGCGATTATCAACACAAAATAAATATAATCATGAAGTGAAAATAACAACTCAGTTAAACAAATTAAAATTTTATCAGTCAGTAATTTTAGCAGATGTTAAAAAATATAGACCATTTAGAACAGATACGATAAATAAAACATACTATAAACAAGGTGCTGAATTATACACAATTATTCCAGAGTATGGCGTGCAACTCATCCTTAGAACATCAGATGAAAAAATACCAGTTGGTCTAGTTCCTTTTGAGTGGATAGAATATATAAGAGAGTATGATAGTGAAGACATAAAACCAATTATTGTTTGTAAATTCAAAGGAACAAAGTGGTATGATAATTTTAAATCGCCATTTAAAGAAATAGAATACATGAAAGAGAATCTGGAGTATAACCAAAATTCTGATCCAGCATTTATGAAATTTACTAATTTAAAATAATATGGCAGGATTTAATTTTGAAAAAAACTTATCGCATCAAACACAAGCAGTAAAATCAATACTCGGTGTTTTTGATGATGTTGAAATAATAAAATCAACAGGAGTAAACAAAGAGTTTATCAATTCGCATTTTGATAAAGATGCCAGTTTTAAATATGTAAATAATATTGGTAGTTTGCAAGAGCAGAATAATATTGAAAGAAATGTAAAAGGTAAAAGCAACATCATAGATATTATGATGGAAACAGGAACAGGAAAAACTTATACTTACACAAAAACTATTTTTGAACTCAATAAACAATATGGAATTTTCAAATTTATTGTAGTTGTGCCAACATTACCAATTAAGGCAGGAACAATAGATTTTCTAAAATCTGAAAGTGCTAGAGAACATTTTAAAGAACAATATGGAAAAACCATAAAATTGCATATTATAGAAAGTAAAAAAGGTGGAAAAAACAAAAAATCATATATACCACAGGCAGTAAGCAGTTTTGTAAATGCAGGAAGTTATGAAAAAAATAAAATTCAAGTTTTGATTATCAATACGGGAATGATCAATTCTAAAACCATGCAACAAAAATTTGATACAAATTTATTTGATAAATATTCAGTACCTTTTAACGCTATTGCCAGCACAAAAGCATTTATGATTATCGATGAACCTCATAAGTTTGCTAAAGAAAATACCTCTTGGCAAAATATTCAAAAGATGAACCCTCAATTTATTATTAGATACGGGGCAACTTTTAAAGAATATGAAAATTTAGTTTATACCTTAACTGCTGTTGATTCTTTTAACAGAAATCTTGTAAAAGGAGTTATTGGACATATTACAAAATTTGAAGAGGGTGAAAATACTCTTGTAAAATTTGTGAATTCTAATGGTAAAGAAGCAAGTTTTGATCTTATTATAAATAATACAAGAAGACATTTTAAACTTGCAAAAAAAGAGAGTTTAGAAAAAGTTCATAGTGCTATGGAAGATCTATTTATTGAAAATCTAAATAAAAATACTCTTGTATTGTCAAATGGTATAGAACTAAAAAAAGGAGATAAAATAAATCCATTTTCTTATGCTGAAACTTTGCAAGAGCAAATGATTAAACAAGCAATTAAACATCATTTTGAAAAAGAAAAAGAATATTTAACAAGAGAGGTTAAAATAAAGCCTTTAACATTATTTTTTATTGATAATATTGATGAGTACAGAAATAAAGACGGATATATGAGAAAAACGGTTGAAAAATATATAAAAGTAGAAGCTGAAAAATTATTAAAAACTGAAAAAAATAAATTTTATAAATCATATTTAGAAAAAACACTAAAAAATATTTCTCTTACTCATGGAGGATATTTTTCTAAAGATAATAGCGATAAAGACGAAGCTATTGAAAAAGAAGTAAATGAAATCTTGCACGATAAACAAGCTATTCTTGGTTTAGAAAACCCAAGAAGATTTATATTTTCTAAATGGACATTAAGAGAGGGTTGGGATAATCCAAACATTTTTCAAATTTGCAAATTGAGAAGTAGCGGATCTGAGATATCAAAACTGCAAGAAGTTGGTCGTGGACTTCGTTTACCAGTTAATGAATATGGAAACAGAGTAAAAGATGAACAATTTTATTTAAATTATTTTGTAGATTTTACTGAAAATGATTTTGTAGAAAAATTAGTTAATGAAATAAATAAAAAGTCAGGGGCAATATCTAGAGAAGAAGTGCCAGAGAAATTGTATGAAGGAATGATAAAAAAAATTGTTGAAAAATATAATTTGAACGAAGATGATTTAATAGATGAGCTGGTTGAAGAAAAGGTAATTAGAGCATCACATAAATTCTTAGAAAATGGTTTTGAATACATAAAGGAAAATTATCCACTTATTTTCGAAGGAATTGATTTAAATAAAGTCAGAAAAGTAACAGATACAAAAAAGAGATTAACAATTAGAGTCGAAAAGTATGCAGAATTAAAGGAATTATGGGAAAAACTGAATGAAAAAGTTATTCTGGAATATAAAATAGAAAACGAAAGTAAATTTGAAGAATTATTTAAAAATTTTTTAATAAACAATACTTCTTTTTCAATTGAAGGAGTCCAAGAAAGAACATTACAAATAGATATTGAAAATAATCAAGCGATTATAAAAGAAGAAACATCTATTACGGATAATGAAACAATCCCTCTTGTAACAATGAATTATGACGAATTTTTAAAACAATTATCAAAAATATTACATATAAACATAAAGACATTACATAAATGCTTTGTTGATAGTAAAATAGAGATTAATAGATACCTCAATCAATCTACGATTAGATTGTTTAAACAAAAATTTGATAATTACTTGATGTATAATGTAATAAACCAATTTGGTATTGAATATCAAAAAGTAACAAATTCTATTCATCCTACAAAAATTACAAATACAGATGGAACAATCAAAAATAATCTTAATGCTTCAGATATAGGAGTACTTTATTCTAATGATAAGGTTGCGGAAAATTACTTTTTTAATGAATTATTTTATGATTCTGAACTAGAAAAAGAGAATATCAAAACAAAAATTACGGAAGTGATTGTATTTACAAAAATACCCAAAAACTCAATAAAAATTCCAGTTGCAGGAGGGAAAAGTTATTCTCCTGATTTTGCTTATATTTTGAATTATGAAAATGCAAAGAAAAAGTTATATTTTATTATAGAAACAAAAAATGTTGAAGGGAATGAGGATTTAAGGCCAGAAGAAAATCAAAAGATTAAATATGCAGAAAAATTTTTTGGAGATGCCGTTGAAATTAAATTTAAAACGCAGTTTAAAAGTAAGAATATTGTTAGTTTAATTAATAATATTAAAAATGGAATTTAATGATGAACAATTTAAGAAATACTGGGACCAATTTAAGTTTTATTTTTATGGAATAAGAAATACATTAAAACAAGTTTTTAATGATTATGATAAAATTTGTAGTTTAGATGAAAATAAAATAAATATTGATCTTGAAATTGCTAAATATGTCTATATGACATATATAATTAGTTCTATGGCACTGTTTATTGGTGTTTCCGGAAAAGATTCTTTTGGTTTTAAAAAACTCAAACATAAACTTTTAGAATTAAAAGAAAATGTGAAGATAATAGATAGTAACGATAAACCCGGGGGTCTAGCTATTATAAGATTGAAAGATGATATTCAAATTCAAGTTGAAAAAATTCAGAAAATATTGAGTGATAATGAAGATTTAATTAAAAAAATTAAATTGAATAGAGATAAAATAATATCGCATATTCAAACCGAAATTAGAAAAAATAAGGGTGATATGTCGGCTGATGATTTGAAGCCTTCACCTGAGGCACATAGGGATGCTTATGGATGGAAAAATGATAGTGAATATTTAAAAATTAAAGAATCACAAATAAACAATATTTCTTTTGATAAGGCTAAACAGAGATATTATACTGTAGATTTAGCAGAAGATATTCCAATATTTAGGAATATGGTAAAGGGATTTACTGAAATAATTGAAAATATTAATTCTTTAGTTAGTAGGATTTATTTCTAATTCATCTTTTAATAAAGATGCTCTGAATAAAAAAGATGTGTTTAAAAACATTAAGAAAGTGTTAAAATTTTTTGAACAATTAAGCTCTTTGTCAAAAGAAAATAATATGGATTGTAGAGATATAGAAAAAGCTTATTTTAAAAAAGATTTAGAAGAAAGCCTTTATGAATAGTGCAAGAATTAAAGTAATTTATAAGGATATCACTGCATTAAAAGTTGATGTTATTGTTAATGCAGCTAATAAATCATTGTTGGGCGGTGGCGGTGTTGATGGTGCTATTCATTTTGCTGCCGGACCAGAGTTATTAGAAGAATGTAAATTGTTAGGTGGTTGTAACAAGGGGGAGGCTAAAATTACTAGGGGGTATAATTTATCGGCTCAGCATATTATTTTCTTTTGAAAAAATATTTTTTGTAACATTTAGTGAGCTTGATTATAATATTTATAATAAATTAATAAACGACGCTGTTGCGTTAGATTCTAGAAACTAAGATATTTCATTCCTAATAATTTTAATCTTCCTGATTAGTTATTGGAATACGTGATTAATATAAGTAATAAAATTTTAACATCACACACATATGCAAATAAATAGAGGTTGGCATGTTAAATTATTTTAAATACCTAGATGGACCATAATATTAATGATAATATATATTTATGATTAATAGTAGATATTTATGAAAATTAAATCTATTGAATTGAGAAATCACCCAGTTTTAAAAAATATTAAAGTGGATTTTGATAATGGTGGTGTGATAACCGATGTAATGTTATTAATAGGAGAAAATGGCTGTGGAAAAACTACTATCCTAGAGGAAATTTATAAAATTATTAGCGGTGGAATTGTGCTATGGCAAGATGATATTTATAGATTAATTACTATTACTTTTTCTGATACAGAAAAATCAGCATTATCGCTGCCAAGTAAAATAATTTCATTTGAATACAAACCAGCGCCAGTCCCTAACTGGAATCAAATAAGAGTTTTAGATAATAGTAATAATGATATTACATCTTCTGTTATATTAAATATACAAAATCGTCAAATAAATAGTTATTTAAAATGTATGTATTCTACGGTAGAAATTAATTTTACTGCAAAAAATATAAATTCCGTAAAAGCTACAAGCATCGAAAACGAAGAAAAGCCAAAGAGTAAATCAAGCCCTGGATTAGCGGATGAGATTGCTCAACTACTTATTGATATAAAAGCTCAAGATGCCGCTGATTCAGATAAGTGGATGCATTCTCATCAGAATACCGATACTCACGTTCCTGCTGTAGAGGGAAAATTAGATAGGTTTAAAAATGCTTATAAAAAAATGTTTGATGGTAAAGAATTGTGTGATATTCGCCCGGAAGGAGGTTTTCAGAAAATAATGTTTAAAAATAATAGCGGAGAAGAGTTTGGTATAGAATATTTGAGTTCTGGCGAAAAACAAGTTGTATATAGGGTGGGGTATTTATTGCGTAATTTAAATAATATATCAGGAGGTATTATTCTTATAGATGAGCCTGAGTTAAGTCTTCATCCTCGGTGGCAAATAAAGTATATTAGTTTTTTGAAGGATATTTTTGTTATTTCAGGCATCATGAACGTTCAATTCATAATAGCTACTCACTCTCCATATGTATTAAAAAATTTATCATCTGGAGTTAATGTATCTATTTTATCTAAAAATCATGATAGTATAGTTATAAAAAAACTAATGGAAAAACCCTTGTCTTTATTTAAAGATGGCCCAACATTAGGAGAAATAAATTATTATGCATTTAAGATGCCGACATCAGAATTTCATAATGAATTATATGGGTATATACAAGAAAAAACTGAAAATTGGTCTGAAAAAGATATTGAGAAGTATTTCTCGTTAAAATCAATTAATATTGATAAACCTTGGATTAAGAGTAAGAGAGTTACACAATCCCCATATGATGTTAGTTTGATGACATATATTAGAAATTCTATTCATCATCCTGAGAATAAGTTTAATGCAGATTTTACGCCACAGGAATTAGAACATTCTATTGAAAAAATGATATTAATCATAGAGCGTAACTCGTTATTTACTTGATGATATTATTTTATTATTGTGTCAAGCTTGACACAAAATATTCCTTTTTATAGTTTTCTGTCTGCTTTATTTTTATTTATAATCTTGAACAGCTACCGTCATTTTAACTCAATAGAATAATTCTGAAAGATTTAATTCTGATCAAATTTTTAGAAGAGGAATAAAAAGAAATTTAGTTATTAAAAATTTTTAATCATATTCTATTTAAAAAAATTAATGTGTAAAGGCTAAGTTAAAATGTCATACCTGGGAACAAGGGGAGAGATAATGACAGTTAAATGCATAATAAAATTAATTTAATAAATAGAACGGAGCATAATTAATTAATAAAAGCTTTTAAAAAATAATAATATGGCTAATGAAGATAGTGTGTCTAGAAAAGCAGTTAGATTCGTTATGGATTATGAGAAAAACCATGACAGAAATGTTGTAGATGTCCAAACTAATAAAAATTTTAGAGGTTTTGATATCTTTAGTTTCTCTGAAGATAAAAAAGATATCAGAACAATTGAAGTGAAGGGAACTGAACGAAAGAATGGGATTCCAGATTGTTTTGAGACAGAGTTTACACGACAAAAAAAACTTATCGCAACCCATATGTATGTTGTTAACTATAGCAATCCTGAGTTGCCGATTCTATACATTATTCCAGCTTCAGCGTTTAAACCAGAACATTTAAGATCAACAACTCATTATAAAGTCAGTTCGTCATTTAAAACTAAAATTTTACCGCGGTATAAAGTTTAAATCGATGAAACTATTAAATGTAGAAAAATATTTAAATTATAAATATGAATAACGAAAAAATAAAGAATTATAGTTCTAGAATATTTATTAAAAATAATTAGGGTTTTTCTTTATTTCAGTTCTAATAGCATCCATAACACTCAGCAAAACTGGACGAAGTGAGGGCAAAAGCTTATTTCGTCTTTTGTTTATGGGGGTTTTAGTCAGTTCGAACCTGGTTATTTTGTTGTTTAGGGATAATCTTGATTTCTCAATTGGTAAGAACCATTTATTTGCTAATATTTCAAGTTTTTTGTCTTTTAAAGTCCAGTTCGAGCCTAAACTCATCATTAACTTTTTTTTAGTTTCACTATCACCAGTAAGTAACTTTTTACGACCATAAATAGCTAGTTCAAATACTTCTTTTGTTAAACTAACTATTTTATCTTTATTTTCTTTATAATTTAAAGGAGTATCTTTATCATAATTCGAATCTAAGGAGACGATAAGTTAACAAATTTTAGGATATTTTCGGATAATTTTTGTTATTTCTATTGGAAAGTGGTATTATTTTATTAATAAGAGTTAAAGAATTATACTTATTATTATACTTATAATACTTTTAGACTAGAATCTAACGCAACACATTTGGCGCGGAGCGCCAATAATGTTAAGTTAGATTGATATGATAAATTATACAAGATTAAGTGATTTAGAGCGAGAGGATATCAGTCGGATGCTCTCACAAAAATATTCATTTCGGGATATTGCTAAAGCTCTAGATAGGAATGTCAGTACCATCAGTCGTGAGGTCGTGCGGGGAGTGGTAATAAATATACCTCTCGGGCAATTAAGGCCCAGAATCGAGCGAGAAGAAACTTCTCTAAAAGAAAGGTCGGAAAACACAAATTAAACCATGCTCTAAA
>VAOZ01165860.1_pt1 | contig 35306 bp, 36 predicted proteins | sample 3394041 | NCBI WGS metagenome assembly VAOZ01 (sample SAMN08290431, study PRJNA428436) | hydrothermal vent metagenome | isolation source: Deep-sea hydrothermal vent chimney | place: Indian Ocean: Southwest Indian Ridge
ATTGTTAATTTGGTATTAATGCCTGCAATACATGGGAACACCGTGCGGAGAAAAATACCGAAATAACTCCATATAATGCTTTATTATCAATACGTTAAGTCACTTCTTGGGGTCGAAAACTAAAATAAGTTCGGACTAGTATATCGAGCCTCTTGCAAAACTCGTGAGCGGCGATCGGCTTCCCCACTTTGGCCCATTTCCGTGCTGAAATCTCGGCTCATGGAACCACCATGCACCTCATTGCATCACGAAAATGGACTCAAAGTGGGATTACCGCTCATCCACCCAGAGTTTTGCAAGAGGCTCTATCGAAAAAATATTCATCACCAATAAGGTGACAACATGTTTTTTCAATGCGCTATATAAACCAATGTCTTACACTCTGCATGCACGATCACTTGCAGGATCTGGGTATAATGCTTCTTGCAAACGCTTGATCGCCGCACCCACCGAATCCGGCATGTCGTAGCCCAATCCCAACGATGCAGCGATGCCCGCCGCCAGACGGCACCCCGTGCCGTGCGCCTGCATTTCGTTCAAAGTACGTTTTGGATGCGTGAAGCTCGTGATTTCTCCATGCTCATCACATAGTACGTCCAACAACGAATTCCCATTCCCGCGCCCACCCTTGAGCAATACGGCGCAGCCAAGTCCTGATGTCAGCGCCATGGCATTCTCAACGGGATCGTTCACGGTGTAGCCCAGCAGTATATTGGCTTCATCCGAATTGGGTGTGACCAGCGTAGCCTGTTTGATGAGCGCCCTCTTCAGTGTAGGCACCGCCCCTTCATCCAGCAGGCTGCAACCGGAACTGGCGCCCATGACCGGATCAATCACCAGCGGCTTTCCCGTATGATATTTACCCAGTGCAGCCGCAATCACGGCGACATGTTCAGCACTTGCCAGCATGCCGGTTTTAATGGCCGAAACGTCGTAATAATTAAAAATGGCACTAAGTTGTGCATCAAGTTGTGCCAGAGAAACCGGTTCGATCCGCAAGATTTTCCGTGGATTTTGTGCAGTCAGGGCCGTGAGTACCGAACATCCCCTGATGCCAAACTGTTCAAAGATGCGTAAATCGGCCTGAATCCCGGCTCCGGCGCACGAATCCGACCCGCCAATGGTCAGGCAGACGGTTCGATCCGCTATAAATTTGTTGTCCGAGCCGGGATTATTCATGCGAACTGCCATGTTTCAACCATCTTACGGGCCATGGACTCAATATCATTTCCACCGAACAGGGTCGAAATGACCGCAGCGCAGTCAGCCCCCGCAGCTTTTACGGCGGGTAGCAATGCCAGTGTAATGCCGCCAATAGCGCAAATATTATCCATGGGAAGCATGTGCCGCGCCCGGGTCAGGCGTGGTAAGCCGATGGGTGTTGCGTCTGCTTTGCTACTGCTGGGAAAAACGGCGCCGAAAGACACGTAATTCGCGCCTGCATCCAGTACATGCCGCGCGAACGTGGCATCGGCCTTGCACGAGATGCCAATGATCAAGGGTTTATTCAGTTCAGTTCGAAGCCGGGCTATATTCTTCATGTCCCCGCGACCCAGATGCACCCCGTCCGCACCGGATGTGACAGCCAGTTGTACGGAATCATTGACGATAAAAATGCCGCCATACACCCGCACAAGATCACGCAATGCCTGCGCCCTCTCTAATGTCCGTTTGTATCCCTGCTTCTTGTCGCGTAACTGAAGAATCCGTACACCACCCTTGAGCGCGGATTCAGCCATGCGCAGTAACACCTTTAGCGGCACATCCGCCGGCAGGATGCCGTAGATGCCGGAGCCTCTTGCAAAACTCTGGGTGGATGAGCGGCAATCCCGTTTTGAGACCATTTTCGGGATTGAATGAGCTGCATGGTGGTTCCATGGAGCGAAATTCAAGCCCGGAAATGGGCCGAAGTGGGGAAGCCGATCACCGCTCATGAGTTTTGCAAGAGGCTCGCCGGTGATGTGCCATAAGTCAGCCATCGACAAGCGAAAGTAGATCAGTAAACATCTTCAAACGCATCACCCTGCCCTCAAATACATGTGGTAGTGCCTGATATCCATGTTCGCAATAACAAACCGTATGGCATCCGGCATTAAATCCGGCCTCCATATCAAAACGTGTGTCTCCCACCATGACTGAATCGTTCGCTTTCACACCGATCACCCTGCAGCATTCAAGAAGCATATCCGGCGAAGGTTTCCTGGCAAAGCCATCTTCCGGAGACAGCGCATACACCAGATATGACGAAAGCCCCAGGCATTCCAGCACCTGCACACGTGCCCTGACCGGTTTGGCAGTGACACAAACCATGGGGATACCGTGTGCCTTCAGTGTATCCAGCGTTTCCATTACGCCCGGAAACACCTTGCTAAAGTCAGCAGGATGCTGTTCATAAATATCGGAAAATGTATGATACAGCGCCATGATAGCGGGATCGTCCATACCTTTGTCCAGAATGCTGGCCGCCAGCTGCCGTGCTCCACCGCCGATATACGGTTTGGTTTCCTCCAGCGAAAGCTCAAACTCATATCCCAGCACTTTCAGTGCCTGGTTGACATTGGCACGAATGTCCGGCAACGCATCCACCAGCGTACCGTCCAGATCAAAAATGAAAGCTTCAGGTTTTGTCATAATAAGTCCTTATATTATGAAGAGATAGAGCTACTTCTTCCAGTACATTCACATTATTTTCATACTGTTTTCCCTGTTCCAGTGCCGCGCTAATCTGTCCGTGATTTGCTCTGTTTGCAAGCTGGCCCAGCGCCCATGCCGCATGTCCGCGAACCAGGTGTTCCGTATCCAGCAATGCATTCGCCAATACGGGCACAAAATCCGTATCACCCGAATTACCCATGGCAACACACACATTACGCAGCAATCCTGCCCTGCCCGTCCGCTTCACCGGGGATTTGCGGAAACGCTGACGGAATGCTTCGTCATCAAGCCGCAACAGATTGGCAAGCTCCGGCAGCACACTCCCTTCACGCGACAGGAGCAGATCCGGATCGGGCGCGCATGCATGGTGATTCCACGGGCAGGCCATCTGACAATCATCACAGCCAAAGATGCGGTTGCCCATCAACGGGCGCAGTGCATGCGCAATAAAGCCCTTAAATTCAATAGTCAAATATGAGATACACAGCCGCGCATCCACCACATATGGCGCAACAATCGCTTTGGTGGGGCAAATATCCATACAGGCCGTGCAACTGCCGCAATGATTGTTTTCCGATGCATCCGGTTCGATTTCAGCGGTGGTAAACACTTCGCCCAGCATGATCCATGAGCCCAGCGCCCTGTTAATCGTCAGCGAATGTTTGCCCTGCCAGCCCAGGCCCGCGTTTTCAGCCAGCGCATGCTCCAGCACCGGTGCGGTATCCACATACACGCGCTGATTGTGTGCGCCGAGCAGTTCATCCAGATCGCGTGCCAAAACCTTCAGGCGCTTCTTCACCACCTCGTGATAATCATCCCCGTGTGCGTATGCGGCAATCACTCCCCTGCCCCGTTCGGATTCAGCCTGATTCAGCGAATACGGCGGCGGCGTATGGCGTATGCCCACGGTGATGACAGTCCGGACTTCATTCAGCATCAAACAGGGCTGCTTGCGCCGCTGCATGCGACTCTCCTCAGCCATCCAGCCCATCTCGCCATGCATGCCGGCGGTGACCCACGCCTGATAGGCATCCACGCGTGCTTCCACTATCTCGGGCCGTGTGAAGCGGCACAAATTAAATCCGTACGTACTTGCCCTGGCCTTAATTGCATGTTTTATGTCATTCAAAAGAGCCTCTTGCAAAACTCTGGGTGGATGAACGGCAATCCAACTTTGAGACCATTTTCGGGATTGAATGAGCTGCATGGTGGTTCCATGGAGCGAAATTCAAGCTCGGAAATGGGCCGAAGTGGGAAAGCCGAACACCGCTCATGAGTTTTGCAAGAGACTCAAAATATATCCAGAGGATTTTGCACGATCTTACCCCCCACCCCCTCATTCTTCATTGAATTTTAATCTTTGTACATTCATCCTTCGCTCCATGCATCGTTCCATGAGACGCTATCGCAAGACCGGGTTGACTGTTCTTGCCGTGTTTGCCGTGCAACTCATCACGGCGGGTTTCTGCGCCATCCCCCCCGTACATGCTGCGCCTGTCACGAGGGGCGGAGCCATGCCCAATGAGGTGACAAATACGCAGTGTACCATGGCGCCAATGGCCGTCGGGCAGGATATGCCGGAGTACACGCATTGTAACACACCGGATATCAATACCTTTTTCAATCGGATCAACGATGTGCCGGCCACATGGGTGCTTGTTGCCGTCCTGCCAACTCTGCTGCATCAAGCTGATCTGGCATCCGAACAGGGGCACTCCCCGTTCATCGCTCACGGGGATCCTCCTCGAAGCGCCTCCCTTCTTTACCGAACCAGCCTCCGCATCCGTCTGTAAGACTATCTCCTGAAATTCAGCCGCCGGGACACTGTACCCGCGCGGATATGTATTTATTCTTCAGGAGGTCGATATGCCTAAAATTATCGCATGCGCACTGGTGTTCGTGTTTCTATTCACGGCCGTGCTTCAGGCAAAAGCCAGGGCGGAAACATTAATCGTTCCGGCACTTGAACCTCGCCTGGAACAGGCCCCGGCACGCTATGCGAATCATATTCTCACGCTGGCCGAGGCAGATCGGATTGCGTTAAAGGTCAATCCGGGTCTGGCAAGCATGGCGAGCCGCGCCAGGGCCATCGCCGAAATCCCGCCACAGGTAGGAACCCTTCCCGATCCGCACCTTGCCTTTGATACCATCAACCTGCCCGTGGATACATTTTCCACGGTACAGGAAAACATGACACAACTGCGCGTCGGGCTTTCACAGGAGATTCCCTTCCCCGGTAAACTCAGACTGAAGGAAGAGGCAGCGCGGTTCGAGGCGCAATCGGCCGGTTTTGATGTTGCAGAAACTCGTCTGAGACTGGTTCGTAATGTGCATATTTCATGGTGGAACCTGTTTTATCTGGATCGAGCACTGGAGATCATCAAACGCAATGAGAAATTACTCCGGCAATTTATCACCATTGCCGAAACCAAGTACAGGGTTGGAGAAGGTCTGCAGCAGGACGTGTTGCTGGCGCAGGTGGAGCTTTCAAAACTGCTGGATATTAATATTCGTCTTGTGGGCGCACGCAGGGATGAACAGGCGCGCCTGAACAAATTGTTGAATCGGCCCACGGATTTGTCCATCCGCCTTCCGGATAAGGTGAAAGAAACGCTACCACGGATGCCGTCGGAAACCGAATTGCACCGGATAGCCCTGAAAGCCCGCCCCTTGCTGGCCAGCCAGAGCGATCGGATCAAGGCAGCAAAAAAGAGAGTGGATCTGGCCGATCTGGATTACTATCCTGATTTCAAAATTAGCGGTGCATGGGGTTTTCGAGGCGCGAACAACCCTGCCACTGGTCGGTCCCGACCGGATTTTGCCACCCTGGGCGTAAGCATTAACCTGCCAATTTATACGTCGACCAAACAGGATCGCGCCCTGGCACAACGCAAGGCGGAAGTGGCAAAAGAGGAGTTTTCGCTACGTGATGACACCGAGGCGGTCTGGTCCGAAGCTTCAACCGCGTTGTCGGATTACATTGAGGCAAAAAATCGGGCATCCCTGTTCAAGAGCGGCATTATCCCACAGGCCAGCCAGACCGTGGATTCCATGCTCGCCGGCTACCAGGTAAACAAGGTCGACTTCCTCAACCTCGTCCGTTCCCAAATCACACTCTACAACTATGAAACGCTGTACTGGAAGGCCCTGACGGGCGCAAGGCAGAGCCTGGCACGTTTGGAAGCCGCCATCGGCAAAAAGATCGGTAAGGAGATGACGCATGAATAAGAAGAAGATCACTGGCATTGCCATCATCACCCTGGCACTGGGATCGGGCGGAGGCTACTGGCTGGCATCCCGGCATATAGGCATGTCCGCGGGGATGCATCATGCCGGTACCGAACGTGCACAGAAGGTGCGGCCCAAACGCAAGCCAGTGTTTTATCGCAATCCGATGAATCCGGATGTGACCTCTCCCGTCCCGGCCAAGGGTAATATGGGTATGCCTTATATCCCGGTCTATGCCAATGGGGAACGGTTCGACAATGAACCCGCGGGAACGGTTAAGATCGACCCGGTGACCGTACAGGACATCGGCGTACGCACGGCCATGGCCGTGCGACAGGCCCTGACCCGCAATATCATGAGCCTGGGCCGCGTGGCTTATGATGAAAGACTGATCACCCGCCTGCATCCCAAGACCGAAGGCTGGATCGGCAAGGTACGTGTGAGCGAGACCGGTGAACCTGTGAAGAAAAATGAAATCCTGCTGTCGATTTATTCACCACAACTGGTGTCCAGCCAGGAAGAATACCTGCTGGCTCTGAACAATATGAAAACGCTGAAGGATAGTCCTTTTCCGGATATCCGCCGCGGTGCGGCGGACTTGCTGCGCTCCACCCGCGAGCGGCTTGAACTGCTGGACGTTCCCGAGCATCAGATCAGGGAGCTGAAGAAAACACGCAAGGTCATGAAATTTCTGCACATCCACTCACCCTTTAACGGAATTGCGGTCAAAATCGGCGCCCGCGACGGACAATATGTCACGCCAAAAACCCAGATCTACATGATCGCCGATCTCTCCACTGTGTGGGCCTATGTGGACGTCTACGAATATGAGTTGCCGTGGATCAAGCTCGGAGATGAAGCATCCATGAAGCTCGCAGCCCTGCCAGGACAAACCTTTACAGGCAAAATAAAGTATATCTATCCGTATTTGAATGGAAAGACACGCACCATCAAGGTGCGCCTGGAATTTAAGAACCCCGATCTGAAGCTAAAGCCGGACATGTTCGCTGATGTCAGGATACACGTTGAAAGGCAGGCAAAGGCTCTTGTTATCCCCAGTAAAGCCGTTCTGCGTACGGGAAGGCGCAACGTGGTATTTGTAGTGCGTGGCCCCGGCAAGTACGAACCGCGTGATGTCAGGCTCGGCATCAGTTCGCGGGGTCTGGTGCAAATCCTCGCGGGTGTAAAGGCAGGCGAGGATGTTGTAACCAGTGCCCAGTTCCTTATTGATTCCGAATCCAAGCTGCGCGAGGCCTCCGCTAAGATGATGGAAGTAAAAGAACCCACCGCGGCCAATCCACGCCCCGACATGGACGAGGTCAGCAGGGACATGGAGCCCAAGGGTATGCGTCTGAAGGGTATGAATACGAAAAAGGGGAAAAAATAAGGCGTGAGGTGCATATTTTCTTACCGTAATGCCATCGCCCGTTACGGTCTGACCATCGGCGATGTACAGGATGTCATCCAGAGCGCTATCGGAGGCGTCAATGTGACACAAACAGTGGAGGGACTGGAACGTTATCCGGTGAACCTGCGCTACCCGCGTGAATTGCGCGACAATCCGGAACAGCTGGGTCGAGTACTCATTCCGACCCCCGCAGGCGCGCAAATACCGCTTTCCCGGTTGGCAACGATCACCACCCGGCGGGGACCGCCTTCGATCAAAGCGGAGAATGCCCGCCCCAATGCATGGATCTATGTGGACATCAAGACCAGCGACATCGGCGGCTATGTCGTCAGGGCAAAAAAACTGATCGACGAACGGATCAAGTTGCCAGTCGGCTATACCCTCACATGGTCCGGGCCGTTCGAGTACATGGAACGGGCCAATGCACGCCTGCGGGTTGTCGTACCCCTGGCCCTGTTTATTGTTTTCCTGCTGCTCTATCTGAATTTCGGCTACCTCATCGCACCGCTGGTGGTGATGATGCTCTCCATTCCGTTTGCGCTGATCGGCGGCTTCTGGCTGATGTATTGGCTCGGCTTCAATATGAGCGTGGCCGTGGCCGTGGGCTTTATCGCACTGGCCGGCGTATCGGTCGAGATCGGCGTGCTGGTTCTTACGTTTATCGATCAGGAAGTCAGGAGATCGCGTCATGACAAGGGGCGGGCATTGAAGTCCGCAGAAGTCATGGAAGCGGTGCTTGGCGGGACCTCGCAACGCGTGCGTCCCATCGCCATGACCGCAACGGCCATCATCGCCGGCCTGCTGCCGATGATGTGGAGTTCAGGAACAGGATCGGAGGTCATGAAACGCATCGCGGCGCCCATGGTCGGCGGCATGTTGACGGCCACGCTTGCTGTGCCTGCTGATGTTACCCCTGATTTATGGCGTCATCCTGCAGTTCCAGGAAAAGCGGCTGGAAAGACGGGATGCAAAGCTAATGGAGCAAAACCCATGAGTGGAACTTCAGGTTAATGGAGCCAACCCGCATATTCCACGATACGCGATATGTACAACAAGAGAGAGGATAATATAATGCTTAGGAATATCATCGACGGTTCGCTGAAGAACAGCATGCTGGTGTTCATGGCCACGACATTTATAATCTTGGCTGGCGTCTGGTCGGTAAAACACATCTCGCTGGATGCCATTCCGGATCTCTCCGACGTGCAGGTCATCCTGTTTACCAAGTTTCCCGGACAAGCGCCGCAAGTGGTGGAGGATCAGGTCACCTATCCGCTGACCACCGCCATGTTGCAGGTTCCGCGCGCCAAGCTGGTGCGCGGCTATTCCTTCTTTAATTTTTCCTTTGTCTATATCACATTCGAAGAGGGAACGGACATGTACTGGGCACGTTCGCGCGTGCTGGAGTACGCCAATGCCGCCGCAAAAAATCTGCCAGCCGGTGTTCAGCCCGTGCTGGGTCCGGATGCCACCGGCGTAGGCTGGATCTATGAATATGTGCTGGTGGATAAAACCGGGAAACATGATTTGGCCGAGCTTCGCAGCCTCCAGGACTGGGTACTCCGCTACCGTCTGGAGACGGTCAAGAATGTAGCTGAAGTCGCTTCCGTGGGTGGTTTCGTCAAACAGTATCAGGTGGAAGTGGATCCCAACATGCTGCTGGCCTATAACATTCCGCTATCCAAAGTAAAACATGCCATCATGCGCTCGAACAATGATGTCGGCGGACGCCTGGTGGAGATGGGTGGAACTGAATTTTTGGTGCGTGGCCTGGGTTACATCAAATCCATTGATGATTTAAATCAGATCCCGATCGGCGTGGATAAAAACGGAACGCCCATCCGCCTGAAGGATGTGGCGCATGTGCATCTGGGGCCGGAACTCAGGCGCGGTGCCGTGGATTTTAATGGAGAAGGCGAAACAGCCGGCGGCATTGTGGTCATGCGTTTCGGTGAAAACGCGTTGACCACCATTAAAGCCATACGTGCAAAGATCGCTCAATTACAAAAAGTCATGCCGAAAGGTGTGAAGATCGTGCCGGTGTATGACCGCGGCGCCCTGATTGAGCGGGCGGTGTCCAATCTCAAGGAAAAGCTGATGGAGGAATTTGTCGTCATCGCGCTGGTATGCCTGGTTTTTTTGTTACACGCCCGATCCGCCCTCGTCGCCATCTTCACCTTGCCCATGGGTATGTTGATTGCTTTCATTCTGATGCGCTGGCAGGGCTTATCCGCCAATATCATGAGCCTCGGCGGCATTGCCATTACGTTGGGCGCCATGGTGGATGGCGCCATTGTGCTCATTGAAAACGCACATAAACATCTTGAACACGGCGAACAGCAAAAGGGATCAGCGTTGACGATCCCCGAGCGGTGGACAGTTATCGGCGATGCGGCAAAGGAAGTGGCGCCCGCCCTGTTCTTTTCACTACTGATTATCACGTCATCCTATCTGGTGATATTTACCCTGCAGGAGCAGGCCGGGCGGCTGTTCAAACCGCTGGCCTTTACCGCAACCTATATCATGGGCGCGGCGGCCGTGCTTGCCGTGACGCTGGTGCCGCTGCTGATGGGTTATTTTATCCGCGGCCACATCATACCGGAGGGGAAAAATCCGGTGAACCGTTTCCTGAAATTTATCCATCGTCCGGCGCTTGCCCACGCCCTGAAATACAAATGGATCACCCTTGGCATCGCCCTGGTCGCGCTGGTGAGCGTGGTTTATCCCGTGGGCAGGCTGGGCAGCGAGTTTATGCCGCCGCTGGATGAGGGCGATATCCTCTATATGCCTACAACCCTTCCCGGTATCTCCATTACCACGAGCAAGGCCATGATGCAACATATGGATAAAATATTGAAAACCTTCCCGGAGGTACAATCTGTATTCGGAAAAAATGGACGGGCGGATACATCCACCGACCCGGCCTCTTTGTCCATGACGGAAATTACCATCCGCGTCAAACCAAAGGACGAATGGCCGGATCCATCCAAAACAACCAAGGAACTCGTCCATGAAATGGACAAGGCCATCCAGTTTCCTGGCGTAGCCAATTCATGGGGCTTCCCGATCAAGACGCGCATCGACATGCTGTCCACCGGCATCAAGACACCGGTCGGCGTCAAGATTATCGGTCCGGATCTTTCCGTGCTGCAACGGATCGGCAAACAGATCGAGGGTGTCCTGAATATGCTGCCTGATACCAAGTCGGCCATGGGTGATCGGGCGATGGGCGGGTATTACCTGGATTTCAATATCAAGCGCAAGGAAGCGGCGCGTTACGGCCTTACCGTGGGTGATGTGGAGGATGTCATCCAGTCCGCCATTGGCGGCATGGATGTCACGGAAACGGTGGAGGGTCTGGAACGCTACCCGGTCAACCTGCGCTACGCACGCGACCTGCGCAACAGCCCGGCAGCACTTGAACGCATGCTGATCCCCACGCCGACAGGTGTGCAAATTCCAATTGCCCAGGTCGCCGATTTGAAAATCCGGCGTGGACCGCCTGCGATCAAGAGTGAGAATTCCCTCACCGACACCTGGATTTACGTGAGCCTCAAGACCTCGGATATTGGCGGCTACGTTGAGAAAGCAAAAAAAGCCGTCGCCGCGAAGGTAAAGATCCCGCCCGGATACACGGTACTCTGGTCCGGGCAATATGAATACATGAAGCAGGCCAATGCACGCATGCGGTTGGCCGCGCCGCTGGTGCTGGTGTTGATCTTCCTGCTGCTGTATTTCAATTTCAACACACTGATTGAACCGCTGGTGGTCATGGCCTCGGTACCGTTCGCGCTGGTTGGCGGCGCATGGTTGATTTACCTGATGGACTACAATCTGAGCGTGGCCGTGGATGTGGGCTTCATCGCCCTGGCCGGTGTGACAGCCGAGATCGGCGTGCTGGTGCTCACCTTCATCGGCCACGAAATGGAACGCAAGCGCGCGGAGTTGCAACGCCCGCTTTCCTCAAGGGAAATATTCGAAGCCGTGTTGAATGGTACCTCCCAGCGCGTGCGCGCCATCGCCATGACCGCGTCCGCCATTATCGCCGGATTGCTGCCCATCATGTGGAGTTCAGGCACGGGATCGAGCGTCATGCAGCGCATCGCGGCACCCATGGTCGGCGGTATGATCACCAGCCTCGTGGTTTGCCTCGTCGTACTGCCGGTGTTCTACGGTATGATTTTACAATTCAGGGAAAAGCGCGCCATCCGTACTGCCGCGAAACTGGCCCGAACGATTCATGAATCGCCGGGATGATTGTGCCTGCCTGTACGTGCCGCACGCAGACAGACCGGGCCCGTATTCACAACGAATTGTGGAAGGAGGCCGTGGCCGCCTATGCGGACGAGCGACGAGGGATTTGGTGTGGGCAGGGCTACAGGCAAGCGCGCGGCAGTATGGATGCATAGTTCGGGATAGGGACTGAGGAGAACAAGCACATGGAAATGAACGTTGTCGTCGCCATTATCCGTACCGAGATGCTGGATCAGGTGGAGTTCTGTCTGGAAAAACTTGGCCTCGAAGGTATCAGCATCAGCCGTGTCAAAGGCCATGGAGAGTATGAGAATTTTTATAGCGGCGATCATATGACGAGCTATGACCGACTGGAAATTTCTGCGCCTGAATCAAGGGTGGAGAATATCGCGCGCTGCATCGTGAGCGCGGTTCATTCCGGGCTTCCGGATGATGGCATCGTCAGCATCTTGGCTGTCCGTAAGTTCTACCGGATAGCAGGGAGTTGCTGAATGACCGAGCAGACACAAACTATTTTTCGCTGGTTAGGGTTCGATCATCGACCACCCGGACACCTGCCTCCCGTGGTTACACCCATACAGGCCCGGCTGTTTCGCCTGCTGCGTATCCTGTTTGGTCTCATCTGGTTGTACAACACATGGACCGCTTCATCGGGTGCCAACAAATTGTCCGTCGCCCATTTTGTCGGGTTGCCTCTCTCTTCCGGGCTCGTACACCTCGCTGGCAATGGCATCGTCCTCCTGGATCTCTACATTACGCTGGTATTGTTATCGGGAAAAGGTATGCGGTCGGCTTTGTGGATCGGGATCGGCTACCTGATGTTCATGTGGATTGGCGTTGAATACGGCGGAGATTTTAATCCCGCCGCCGGCGGCACCGATGCAGGTATCGCACCGCCCTACATCATCGCCATGATCCTCACCTACACCTGCTGGCACATCAGCCAGCCGCTATCGGCATCGACTGATCGCACCACGCGCGACCATACGTTGCTATGGATCCATGCTGCGCGGAATATCTTCGGGTTCCTGTGGGCCTGGGACGCGCTGTTTAAGTGGCACCCCTATTTTCTGACTCACTTTGTCGGCTATATGGCTGATGCCCAGCAAGGCCAACCCGTCTGGTTAGTCGATTACATTCAGGTCTGGATCGATGTCATCACACATGCCAACCCTCTGATTTTCGGATTACTCGCGGCCGCTACGGAAGTCGGCGTTGCCTGGAGTTTGCTTTCCGGAAAGCTGCTTCGGTACCTGTTACCGATCGGAATGGGCTTCTCATTTATGATCTGGTCGACCGCGGAGAGTTTTGGCGGACCCTACAGCAACGGTCAGACGGGCATGCCAGGCAACATGTTCGGAAACGCAGTCATTTATATGCTTATTTTCGCATATTTCATGGTTTTATACCGCTGGCCCAGGTACAGCAGTGTTCGGGACATGGAGGAAGGCATCGCCAAAGAATAAAACATCATGAATCCAGGAGAAAGGAGGATGAGATGACAAAAACAGCAATAGTGAGCCTGCTTGTAACGGGTGTCATGGGCATAAGTCCTGCGTTTGCATCCGGTGATCATAAATGCCTGCATACGCATCATAACACAATGAATGCTGACATGATCCATGTGATGGGCCAGGGTCGCATGGATGGAAGGATGACAAACCAAATAAAGAATCACATGAACGGCAGGTTCCTCGTCAGGAAGAATATTGACGGCTACCGGGTCAGTTTTCATGTCCTGAAAGCACCGGAAGGTACGCAAAAACACGGCGGGACATATCATTTTATGTTCAAAGTCGAAAAAGATGGCAAAGTGCTGACCCATATACTCGTGAACTCCAAAGTTATGTATTCCGACGGACAATCCGAATCAAAAATGATGATGCGGATGGGCGACTGGTACATGGCCGGCTACAATCTGGAAGATAAAGGAAAATATAAAATCATGGTGCTGTTCAAGACATCGGACGGGAAGATGCATTTCAGCAGCATGGAATATCAAGCACGGGGGACCCTCAAATGACGGAAATAAGAGATCGGGAAATCATCCAATTCGTTCGTCACGGGTTGCTTTTGTCCGTCATGGCACTGATCGCGGGTCTCTCATGGGCCGGGTATCTCGCCACTCACCATGAGCAACTGCACGGCGGATTCGAGCAACAGGAAGCAGTGCTCAAGGCACGGGAAAGGAGGCAACAGACAAGCATGCACGTCGCATTATTACGTGAGGCACCTCGGGCACATGCGCATGGAGCGCATGACGGCGAGCCGCCTGACATCATACACCGGCATTCCCATTCGGGGAGCCTGGCCATGGATGCCATGCAGCGCCTGATGCGCGGTCATATTCACTGGATGGGGCTAGGCATTCTTTCCACCGTTTTACTACTGATTGTCGCCTGTACATCGCTGAAGGCCGTCTGGAAGAAAACGCTTGGCTGGACCTTCGGCATCGGTTCACTGGCCTATCCCGTTGCCTGGATTGTCATGGGGTTCCGTACCGTAACGATGGGTTCTGAAACAGCAGAAGCCAGCGTCATGTGGCTATTCATTCCCGCTGCGGGTCTGGTCCTGGCCTCCCTGATCGCCGTATTTGGCATCCTGTTACTTGAAATAACCGGGTGGCATACACGCCCGAGCTTTTCCCGTTTCTTTGAACCCACGACAGCCTCGGAAGAATGATATGAAAAACATAGTGATAACCGCAATCATCCTTACTCTTGCAGGCACGTTTCCCGCGCTTGCGGAAACGCCGGGAAGGCGACAGATCAAGGCGGATCGCGGACGATCGATGAATCATCTTCAGGGATTCGTCGTTAGAAAGGGTATCCGAGACAATTACACGGTTATCTTCCATATTATGAGATCGCCGGAAGGCATGCGCTACAGCGAGGATCAGTACCATCTGATGGTGGTGGTTGAAAAGGATCATAAACCCGTCACCGGCCTTCAAATGATTTCCAGGGTCGTTCATCCCAACGGTATCACTGAACAGAAACCCATGATACACGTGGGGGAATGGTACATGGCACTTTATAATCTGCATGAACAAGGCAGACACTGGATCTCCGTGCAATTCAATATATCCGGCAAACAATACGCCGCCGGTACATACTATCCGGAAATGGATTTTTCGGGGGCATCCCAATGAAGGAAATCACCATCAGGATTACCGGCATGACATCCAATGCCTGTGAGTCGACCATCCGCAAGGTGCTGTTAAAGGTGAACGGCATCTATGATGCGCGGGCCGATCACAAAACGGGAAACGTGTGGATGCACGTAAATGAATCACATTTTCATATCGTGGAAGCCGATGAAGCCATCCGCAAGATCGGCTACAAACCTGGCAGGTTTAAGCATGTCAGAAATCCGTTCAAAAGGTGAATGGTGTGTTTAACCTGAACCATTCAGAACAGTTCAGGATAGCTGACAGGAGAGCCTCTTGAAACATCAAGTGGATGCGGCGTGTGGGTCGTTCCCTCGCAAGACAGTGCAGCGCAAACGGATGGGCGGCGATGGTTAATGATGCCTAACCCCATCGTCCATCAATGCGCGGACGCATCAGGATGGAGGCATAGAAATACAGGAACAATGTAAATGCCGTGATCCAGAGGACTTGCGACATTCCGATCCAGAGCAGATAGTGCCCGCCGAAGATCAAGGGGAAAATAACCCGTATGCATGCGGCAAGAAACAGTATAAAAAACATCCAGCCGAGCCCCGATGGTGACTGCATGATATTTCTTCCGGTATGACCCAGAGATACACGCGACATCATGCCCAATGTCATCATGCCAATACCTCCGACAGTAAACGCGTGAATCGCCAGGTAAGGCGAAATGCCCGTTATAAAAGCGACAAATTTCAGTCCAAATCCGAGAATGATCCACGCATATGCGAGATACAGCACCCACAGTAATGGCTTGCTCCATATACCACGTGTGTGCCATCCCCAAATTCGGATACAGTGCAGAATAAACAATGCGGCCGCCAACCATGCGGTCAATGCAGGGTAAGCGAAGAAAATATCGGAGATCGCAAAAACCAAAAACAGGAGGAATCCCGTAATATCCACCCATAAATGATTCTTCAGGGATACGGCATAGCCTACCCCCCCTTCAATGAACATCGGTATGACCCTGCGCGACAATACAAGGATCAGTGAGAGGATGATGTACAGGCCGATATAAATGCCAATTTGTTGCCCGTTAGAAAACAGGCCAAGTACACCGAGCAAATAAATCACGTTACCGATCAAAAGAAAATAAATCTTGGATACGACGCCCATATTCTTCCACAGCTTCGCCCGTACAACCGGTACGGTAAGAGCCACCGACAGGAAAATGATGAACAGATCATCCAATACAGACCCGGCAATCCGGGCGTCCTGGCCGGAAATCAGTGATGTAATCCGGGCCAGAACCCACAACAGCAGCAGTAATTGCAGCGATCTGCCGTGGACAGTTTGAATATTTGTCCAGTTTTTAACTGCGGTGAGAAGAAAACCGGCGACAACAGCCAGCGCATAGCCATAAATCATTTCATGCGCATGCCAACGCATGGGTACAATATTGACCGGCAGTATTTTAGCGGAAAACATGAGTTCCGCCATCCAGACAGACATGCTGATGATGGCAATCAGCGCGGCAGCAAGGAAAAACGGGCGAAAACCACGTCGGAACAACGCCCATGCATGCCTGTCATCATCATAGCTCCTGCTCACCATCTTCATCATGCGAGCAGATCGGCTATCGCATCCGGTTGATACCGACTTTTGTTCACCTTCAGGTAGACTGCCCCTTCTTCCGAAACCATGCTCACTTCTTCCACGCCATCCATTTGGCGTATTTTCGCAACCAGCGTATCGGCTTCCACCTGATCCAGATGGCCGACAGGGATCACCTTCCGGATTAAATTCATGGGAAAGCGCATCCCACGGCAAACCAGGAGCCACACCAGGGCAAGACCGGCGCTGACCATGAATACACCACTAATACCAAATATGCCGCGCATCAGCCCGCCGGAAATTCCCCCGCAAAATACGCCAAAAAACTGGGAAGTGGAATACGCCCCCATCGCCGTACCCTTCCCTGTCGCGGAGGCCATGCGCGATACCAGCGATGGCAGGCTGGCTTCCAACACATTGAATGCCACAAAATAAATAAACATCCCGGCCACAAGCCCGGCCATGGCATGGTGCGTGATGGTCATCAACACCTCGGCGACAATCAGGGCAACCACGCATGACGTAAAAATCTGTTTCATTTTCCCGTATTTCTCCGCCACAATAATCAGGGGAATCATACAGGCCACGGAAGCCAGCAGGATGGGAAGATAGAACCACGCTTGCGCTTTCATCGGCAAGTGATCATTGCGCAGGGCAAATGGCAAAGCAATGAACGTGGACGTCATCATCGTATGAAGAAAAAAGATGCCGGCATCCAGACGCAACAGCTGCCTGTCGGTTAATATCTGTCTGAGTTTTATCGGTTCCGCTTCAACATCACGGTGCATACGACTGTGCCGGGGGTTTGGCACAAACAGATAGAGAATGACAACACCGATAATCCCAAATACAGATGCGAGCCAGAACAGACCCTTTACGTGGATATAGCCAGCCAGCATGGGGCCAAGTACCAGGGCGAGGGTAAAGGAAGTCCCGATCCCCATACCAAAGATCGCCATGGCCTTGGTGCGCTGGGATTCATCGGTCAAATCGGCAATCAGCGCCATCACAGCCGCAGCGATAGCGCCTGAACCTTGCAACAACCTGCCTACGATGACGCCGAACACCGAATCGGACATGCCCGCAATGACCCCACCCAGCGCAAATAACAGCAATCCCGCGGCAATCACAGGCTTTCGTCCGAAACGATCCGATAGCATACCAAATGGAATCTGTAGTAATGCCATGGTCAGACCGTATGCGCCCAGTGCCAGACCGGCCAGCATGGGGGTGCTTCCACGCAAATGTTCGGCATACAGCGCGAATACAGGCAAAATCATAAACAACCCGAGCATGCGCATGGCATAAATTCCAACCAGTGGGGCTATGTTTCGCAATCCGTTATTTTTCATATCCTCAACCCCTTCGTAGTGTATGATTGGTAAACAGTGCAGCAGTAAATAAAATCATGGCATTCCCCTGGTGCGTTACGGCAAGCCATGTGGGAACCACCAGCAACAGTGTGGCGATGCCCAGAGAGACTTGCAGAACCGCTACACCCAACAATATATTAAATGCCATGTACGCCCGATCCGACAGCGCCGATCTCCGCGCATACCACCACAATCCGCATACGCACAACAACACCGTTTCGGCCAGAATACGATGATCGAACTGAACCGCTGCAATGTTATCAAAAAAATTGAGGTAAAAAGGCGTAAGCGTGGCATAGGCTTCCGGAATGAAATGCCCATCCATGAGTGGGAATGTATTATAGGCAAATCCTGCCCTCAGCCCCGCCACCATGCCACCGGCCATGATCGTCAACGCAATCAGGGCGGTTAATCCCAACGCCAGGCGTCTTAGCAGCTTGACATCATACAGGGATGCATCCTCGCCTGGAAACAGAAGGCCCATCGCCACCCAGAAGATGTATCCGTAAATGATAAATGCTGCCGATAAATGTGCTGTCAACCGGTACTGGCTGACATGCGGATTATCAAAACCACTGCTGACCATGTACCATCCCATCACGCCCTGCATACCACCCAGTACGAACATAATTACCAGCTTGGAACGGAATGGTTTTACTATCCTCCCGGCCATCAGAAAATAAATAAACGGCAGTAAAAAGAACAGCCCGATCAGCCGACCCCAGACACGGTGGACATATTCGAGTATAAAAATACCTTTATATCCCTCCAGATTCATATCGGGATTCAAGTCATAAAATTCAGGGATCTTTTTGTAGTGTGCAAAAGAATCAAGCCACTGTGCATGGTTTAAGGGTGGCATCCAGCCCATCAACGGGTGCCACGTCATCATCGACAGCCCGGAATGCGTTAAACGTGTGGTGCCGCCCAGCACCAGCATGACAAAGATGGAGGCGCATACACACAACAGCCAGACAGCAATTTGCCTGTTACTCCGAGTCGTATCAGGCATGAACTTTTCCCCCACTTCTTCCTTTGAACATCACGGGCAACACCACGATAGCAAACAAAATACCGCTTGACACAGCAATGACGCCTCCCAGACCGATCAAATCCTGCGGTGTCACCCAGGTATGAATGCCAATATTCTGAGCCGTTCCCACGATCTTGCGCTTCATGCCATACCCCCCGCCCCAAGCCAGGCCAATAATGTGGGTCATCTGGCCCACGGCATAGATGCAAACCTGGACTCTGGCCCATTTCAGATTAGGCGTATTAAATCCGAACTTCGGCAGCCAGTCATAGGTCATGGCCATGAATGCCATGGTCACCGCGACAATCACACCATGATAATGGGCGGTGATTAATGTACTGCTTGTTCTGATATACAGGCCCAGGATTCCGCCCGTACCAAACAGAATGATCGAAAACAGCAGCGCGAGATACAGATGGCGCTGATCTCTGGCCGGCGGCCTGCTTCCGACGAAGCCCCACATGACCGCCAGACCAATGAGCAGCGGTGCGATACCGTTGCCGTCGCGCATCAGATTTGCAAACCACAGCGTAAAGCCCGGCGTGACCACGCCATATTGCGCAAAAGGCATGAAGACAAAGAATAACGGGATTATATTGATGGCGAATATGGCCATCACGATTCCGGGTTTGATGGCAATCCGGATGCCACAGGCGCTTGCAAGCCACAGCCAGCAGACACACAGTAACGCCGTATGCACGAACTGAATCACATGGCCGCCAGCCCAGAACAGGGGTTCATAATAGGCACGGTGTTCCAATCCCGAAGGCATGTGGATCCGGGTCCAAATCAGGGCCAGTATGGCAATCAACATGGCAATCGCGGCAGTCCATATACCGAATCGTATTGATCCCTCATGATTCGGCGTGAATGTGGATCGCCTTGGGGTTGCATACAGCGTACGCAGCACCAGCAGTAAAATACCGCCACCAAAGACGATCATTCCCTTAATGAAATAATGATTTTCCAGTATGGGCACATAATTATTGGTCAACGGATTGGCGGCGCTCGTGAGGGGTGAAATACCGGTCAGAATGCCCCCTGCCACGACCAGCGTCAGCGCCATCCACCCGGCTGGTATCGCGCGGGAGGTTGAATTCAGACTCCAGAAAACCCCCGCGATGGCCAGTAGCCACCACAATACGGTGAAATCGACGTGCAGCACCAGAGCGGTATAGAAAAAGGCATCCCATGGCATGGCGTAAGTGGTGCGCGCCAATGCCAACAGAAGCGGATAAACGCCGGAAGCCAGCAGAAAACCCACTGCGACACATAACCAGCCGACAGCAAGACGAAGCGACGGCGCATCCGCAAGCGGAAGTGAATATTTTGTTGCCATAGATGATCCTTTATGAAATATCGCGGCGAACCTTAGCACGGGTTCTTTCCCGATGCAGCAGGTTTATCGCGCCGCTTACCCACCCAAAATCGGCGTTTCAAACAAGGCTTATTTATGAGACCATTCGCCCATGAAATATGATCGTACCATCCGTATCCTGCACGTTGGTATCCTGATCTCCATACTGCTGCAGCTATTTGGCGGGAACCTGATAGGTATTCCTGAAACCGGTCACGCCAACGGTGTCATTGAAACACTTTTTATCGGCATTCATGAAGGTATAGGGTCGATCTCTCTCATTCTTGTCTGTGTTTATTTAATTGTGGTCATGGATGAAGCCGCTGGCCGGGAACGTCTGTTTCCGTGGATAAATACAGCGGGGCGCCATAGCCTCTGGTTGGAAGTGCGCCGGGATATTCCCGGCTGGCTGCATGGCAGGCTCCCTACCCCCGGAGAAAGTCATTTTATTTCTGGCACCGTTCATGGCGCGGGTATCGCGCTTGCGCTTTTTCTGGGATTCACCGGATCCATGCTGTTCCTCGGAATCGGACCCCATGGAGAAATACTCCCCGATATCAGGGTTATTTGGGAATTCCATAGCATCACAGCCACGATGATGTGGGTTTTCGTGGCCGGGCATGCCGGAATGGCTTTGATACATGAATTCAAAGGCCATGGAGTATTACGGGAGATGTTCAGACTGGGAAAAGACCCTGGCTGTTAGCCTGAACTATTCATAAATTCAGCCATGCCCTTGCTTGTTCCTTTGTTCACACCGAATCCCTCGTCGGTCGTCCGTATACATGGCTACGATCTCCTTCCTTGGAAGCCGTTGCGAACAAAGGCCCGGTCTGTCTGCGGCACGCACAGGCAGGCGCGATCATCACGGCGATTTATGAATAGTCCAGGCTAGATGGAGCAATTACTCGGTGACAATAATCGTGCCCACCATGCCGGAATGCCCAATGCCGCACCATTCACCACAGAGGATCTTGAAACGTCCCACCTGTTCGGGCGTAAATGCGATCATCTTGAATTCATCGGGTTTAATAATGTTCATCAGGTGCAGTTCATGCACCACAATGGCATGGCGCATATCCATGCTCGCCAAATGCAGGCGGTACGGTTTCCCTTTTTCCAGTTCAAGGATGAAGTTTCCCCAAGTATAATTACGGGCCAACAGGTAAATATCAGCGCCAGCCGGTGGGTGGACAATGGGTATGTTCCCTTCCTTGCGAACCGTATAACGCGCCACCATCTGATCCACCTTTTTCTTGAATCCAGCCCGTTCGGCACGGGTAATTTTCTTCGTGGTCACTTTTATATCCGGCCTGTTGATGATGATTGCAATGGCAAAGGAGCCGACCACCACCGTTGCCAGCGCTACCATCAGGACAAAAAGGCCTATGTTCGTCCGTTTTTTTTCCAGCGCTGGATTTATTTCCATGGATAGTCTCCTTGGCGTGGATTATCAGTATCTTCATAAATAAAGTGAAACAGCATGTAGAGCCTTTTGAAAAACTCCGGGTGGATGAGCGGCAATCCCGCGTCGAGACCATTTTCAGGCTTGAATGAACTGCATGGTGGTTCCATGGGCGAAATTCAAGGCCGGAAATGGGTCGGTTGGGAAGCAGATCGCCGCTCATGCGTTTTGCAAGAGGCTCTGTAGCATGCGGTATTGCTTTACCCTCGCAGTCGAGTAAAATATCATGGTGAAGTATAATATACTGCCAAGACTGAACTGAACAGGAAACCTTCATGCCGCCGGAACAATCCCAATACCTTTCCAATAAATTAATCGGCCTCATCCTCGTCGGATTGCTCACGGCGTTCTTCGGCGGCGTTGGAATCACGTATTATCTGGGAATATTTTCGAAAGTGACAGCCGTGCGGGCGTCCGCACCTTCTTACCGTATGGCCTATCTGTTTCATACCGGCGCCTATAACCACATCGAATCTTCTATTGAAAAAGTCAGGGGATACCTCAAAAAAGCGGGTATCGAAACAGGCACGCCATGCGCCCTGCTTCTCGACGATATCGGGAAAACACCTGAAAGTCAGCGTCGGGCCAAGGCCGGGTATTTACTGAAATACGGTGATATCGTCCCCGCGACACTTCGCGAAGAAACATTCCCGAAGCGGGAAGTCGTCACCGCGTTATTCTCGGGAGGAAAGTTGATCGGATCATACAAAGCCTACGAAGCCATGAGGAAATGGGCAAAAACACATCATGACACACTTGTGCTGCCGGCCCTGGAAATCTATCACCCGGATGGCAGCACGGAATACCAGTTGGGCATCCGCAAATCATCCTGACACTTCATCAATAACGAGCCTTCTGCAAAAAGTGGATGATCGGCAATCCCGTTTTGAGTTCCTTTCCGGGATGAAATGAGCTGCGCTTATGGATGAAGGTATCAACTATCCTGGAATATGGGAAATCAAGGAATACAAAAACCATACAAAGATAACGAGGCTGAGAACCAGCCCCCCAATGACTTTTTTGCGTTCTCGTTGTTTCTTTTCCATCCGTTGATCATCCACGTTTTATCCTTCTTCCTGCTGATGGTTGTTATCAATACATCGTCATACTGCGTTTAATTTTCATATCATGCGGCATTTCCCGCCACAAGGCCATGGCCCGATTCTTCGCTTCGGCCAGTTCAAGTGGAGAATCCTTGACGGTCATGACCCTCAGGCTATCCCCGGCAAAACGATCCCCGAGCGTCTTGGCAAGCCAGAACCACGTCGTCGCCTTTATATTATCCTTCCTGCCCCCGTCACCGAACACATACATCTCGCCAAGATAAAACTGTGCTTTGGGATGACCCTGCATCGCAGCCTTGCGTAGCCATTCCCTCGCTTTTACCAGATCTTTTTTCACACCGTCGCCACGTGCGTACAACAGGCCCAGTTGATATTGGGCTCGCCTGTTCCCTTGCTCACCAGCTTTCCGGAACAGTACGGCTGCCTCCGTAGTATTTTTCTTCCCGACAAGGCTCATGGCCTGTTTGTACAGCTGGCTGGCGGGTTCCCGTATCGATCGCGGATCGTGGATGCGGACAAGGGCATTCCCGTTACTTCCGTTGCGGAGAGGCATATAAGCCACAGCCGACGGCGACATGCGCACCCATACATGTTTCACACGCATTTCGGCGTGCGCCAGACCAGCAGACAAAAAGATAACGGTGCAAACGGACAGGCACAATACGATATGTTTCATGTAGCCTCGATCATTTAATTCCCCACCCCTCGGGAACGGGAACAGGGCGCGGCAAGTAAATGCAGAGAAAATCGTATTCAAACGCCCCGTACCCCTTGATAAAGAATGATTCCTACGATCCAGTTGCGAAACTCCGGATGGATGGATGAATGGCACTCCCGTTTTGAGGCCATGCTCGGAATTGAACGAGCTGCATGGCGGTTCCATGGAGCGGAATACAAGCTCGAAAATGAACCGAAGCGGGGAAGGTAATCCCCGCTCATAAGTTTTGCAATTGGCTCTATATGGAATCAATGACCATCGCACCGAACAGAAGAATCAGATACACGATGGAGAAGGCAAACACACGCATGTCGCAATCCCGATCCGAACGCAGAAAACGCACGGCCATGAACAGGAACATGAAACTCAATAATCCCGAAGCCGCAAGATACCAGATGCCTGCCATATCAAACACATAGGGAAGCATGCCCACGGGAATCAATGCGAGTGCATAGACCGCGATGCGTACCTTGGTCGCCCATACACCGTGGGCCACGGGGATCACCGGAACCCTGGCGCGGGCATAGTCCTCACGATATTTCAGAGCCAGGCTCAAGGCATGGGGTTGTTGCCAGATCACCATAATCGCGAACAGAATCCAGGCCGGCGCACCCAGATTTCCCGTTACCGCCGCATAGCCGACCATCGGAGGCACGGCGCCGGCAATACCGCCAAACTGATTGGCCCATGGGGTCGAACGTTTCATCCACATGGTATAGACGCCAGCATAGCCAACCACGCCGGCCGTCGTGACCAGCGCCGCCAGAGGATTCACGACCCATGCCATCAGAGCGAGCGATGATATAATCATAAACAGAGCGACAAACAGAACCAGTCCTCCGGAAACCAGACCGGCGGCCAGCGAGCGCGAGCTGGTACGGCACATCACGGCATCAATGTCGCGGTCATAATAATTGTTCAGCATGCAGGATCCGGCGGTTGCCAGCCCCAGGGTCAGAAAGGTCCAGAGGATCATATCCCATTGAGGCATCACGCCATGGTTGCCAAAATAGATACCCGTCAGGGCAGCCACCAGAGCCAGTCCGACGATACCAGGCTTTGCCAGTTCAAGCCATAGCGCTGCTACGGACTTTGTCCTGACTACTCCTTCAATGTTTACGGCTTTTTCCCTCATAATTCGCTCCCTTTACATTCTGGCCCGGATCATTCATGAATGATCCGGGCTAGATCCAAATACACCCCAGAATGTCATCCTGCCTCGAAATACCGATTTTTCTTTGATCCATGTCAAGCTGTCCGGAAAGAACACGCATCCCCACGAAACCAGGGAGGTGATTGGAGATGCGCATTCTTCGGTCCGAGCCTCAGTTCCCCGCAGGCACAGGCTGGAACGTCGGCTCTGGATTGTCGATATATTTGTATGGATGCCAGTCTTCGGCAACCTGTACCGGAGAGGGGAAATTACCCTGTCCGGGAATAAGTGCGGTGGACGTCCATTCCAGCGATTGCGATCCCCATGGATTCTGCGTCGATCTTTCACCCTTGAGCATACCGTGAATCCAGGTCACCAGCATCAGCAATACGCTGAGGAAGGTGATGTAAGCGCCGATCGTGGCTATGTGTTGCGCATCGACGATGACGATATTATTGGCAAACTGCTGATAATCCATATAGCGGCGTGGCATGCCCGCGACACCGGCGATATACAGCGGCGCCATCACCACGTTCATGCCGATAAAGAAGCCAATGCCCGAGAGTTTGACCAGCGTTTCGTTGCAGATCCGACCTGTCATCTTCGGGAACCAGTAGAATATCCCTCCAAAAGTGGCCATGGCGCCGGCTATTGCCATCACATAGTGGAAATGGCTCATGACGGCATAGGAATCCGAAATACCGTAGTCCACGGCAGCGAGGGCATTCGGAATACCGGTCAAACCACCCATAAGCAGCATCATCCAGGCGCCCAGAGCCCAGATCATCGGGCCGGAATAGTGGATGGCGCCCTTATACAGCGTACCCGCCATACTTAGCATGACCATGCCGAAAGGCAATGAAATCAGCAACGAGGTGAATGACATCAGCATGTTAACCCAGTTCGGCATACCCGCCACGAAGGCATGATGTACCCAAACGTCGCCACTGGCTATGATAAAGGCCAATATGGCAAAGACCGCCACCTTGTAACTGAACACCATGTTTTTGGCTGAGACCGAGAATATTTCGAAAATAATGCCCACGAACGGAAGCAAAATTACGTATACGGCCGGATGCGAATAGAACCAGAACAGGTTCTGATACAACAGCACGTCGCCACCTGTGTCCGGATTATAGAAGCCGAAGCCCAGGTACTTGTCCAGCGAGAGCAGCAATACCGAAGCTGCCAGCACCGGTACAAAGATCAACTGGATGATATTGGCCGTGAATACCCCCCAGCAGGTCATCGGCATCTGGAACCATCCCATGCCCTTGCAACGCATAAAGGCCACCGTGCAGGCCAGGTTCACCGCGCCGAACACGGATGCCATGCCGAGCACAATGACCACCAGCGAATACAGCGCCACATTGCCCGCGTAATTCGTGGAATACGGTGGATAGCCGGTCCACATGCCGTTGAAGTGATCCGGAATCACAAAGTTGGCCAGGGCCAGCAGAATGCCGGACCACAAGAGCCATACGCTCAGCGCATTGACGCGCGGGAACGCCATATCCTTGGCCCCGATCATAATCGGCACGGCATAGTTGGCGACAAAACCCAGCAGAGCCGGAATCATGAAGCCCAGAATCATCACCGCACCGTGCATGGTTAGCCACAGGTTATAGACGTTGCCGTTACTGGTAATGTCCGGACCCACGTTGGCCAACTCGATACGCATCAACATGGCGCAAATACCGGCTACGCCAAAGGACGCGAGGGCGCCGGCCAGATACCAGATGCCGATGACCTTGTGATCAAGCGTGAACAGCCACTCCCTGGCTGTTTTCGGCCACCCGGGCTTGCCGTTTGGTTCGTGCCCTACAAAACCCATAATTTTTTCACCGGTCATAGCTTCCCTCCTGTATTCGCATTGCTTGTCGCATTGCCTGAAATCTCCGATTTACCGGCCAAGGCAAGCTGGTGACCCGTATCGGCTCTCGCCTCGGCCTTGGCTTTCTTCATCCAGGCATCAAAATTGGCCTGTTTCATCACGATGAGCTTGCCATACATCCTGGAGTGATTCGCACCGCAGTATTCACGGCAGGTAATCACCGATTCGCCAATTTTGACCGGCATGATCCATTCCCAGGTCACGCGGCCCGGCATCACATCCTCGGTCACGTGGTAACCGTCCAGGTAATGGGAATGTATGACATCGTCACTGGTCATGCGGAATACAACCGGCTTGTTAACCGGAACACGCAGCACATTGTCCGTCTCCACGCCATTACCGTAATTGTAATGCCAGTTCCACATGGAAGCGGTTACCTTGACGGTACGGGCGTCAGCCGGCACCTCGCGCACCTGCTCGTGCAGTGTGAATGCCTTGACATACAGGTACAGGTCATCCCCCAAAAACAGCATGCAGGGAATAATAACCCAGCCGAGGACAGCCTGTGCGGACAATTTGGGCGATTTGCCAATCTGATCATCGCTTTTCCGCCTGTACCTGATCATAAAAAATACGGCTATGGAAAAATAAACCACGCCAATAATGATGATGTCCCACATCACCTCCGTCCACACCTCTTCCCAATGAGCCTGCGGCGTCAAGCCATCATAGTTATTTCTGGTCGCTATCTGCATCTGGAATGCATAGGCCAGCGTGGGGATCAGGGGCAGCGCAAATAACGCTCCCAGCACTTTATACATTAACGATCTTGTTCTCATGTCTTTCCCTCCTGTATCTCATCATAATATCCTTAACTTACGTTGTTCAGGTGATCAGTTTTATACCGTAGTCATCATACCCCGATCGAGCCTCCTTCTCTTACGTTTCGTAATCATGAATCCCCCGACCATCAGTGCCACTCCAGCCACGAGCGCGCCAAGGGTCACGAAGAGAGGGATATTGAGTGTGTATTTCCCATCCTTGTAGTTGTAGCTGTGACAGGCCGCCACCACATAATCAATGATGTCCACCGGAGAAATCGTCCCGCCCATGGCCTTGGTGATCGCCAGTTTCACATCATATGCATTCACTTTCCCGGGATAGAGATAGCGTGTGATTCGGCCTCCGGGTGAAAGTACGGTATACACACTTGAGTGAAGAAACATACGATCCCTTGGTGACCAGAAGAACTTGAAGCCGATGGATTCGGCAAGCCGGTGAATATCCTTCCGGTTCCGCATGGTTGCCATGCGCCATCCGTCCGGCAAATGATCGAAGCCCATCTTTTTTATGAAAGCCCGCATCGTTGCCGGGGTATCATGCCTGTCGAAGGATACGGTTAAAACATTGTAGTCCTTGCCGATCTTCCAGCGCTTCACGCCTTGCAGGGTGTTGTCCAGCGTGCGGTTGATCACCGAACAGGCGCCATCACAGGTAAAGTAGGACAACACCAGAATCAGAGGCTTACCGAACATGTCGCCCAGTTTGAAACTGTTTCCGGATGCATCCGCCAGGATGTAATTCCCGTCAACCTTGCCCCCCAAAAAATGTCCCTCATTGATGCGAAAAATATTCGGATCAATCTCTGAATCCTCGGGCGCCATATTTTGATAGGAGGCCTGCGCATACCCGGGCAGTACAATCGCCCCGGCACCCAGGACAGCAAGCAGGGATGGCAGGACAGCGGCCAGCCGCAGCCGGTGATTCCGGCGCAACATGGCATTGTTCCGCCGCGTGAGGGCCAATGTGGGAATCTGCATCGCCGCTACTTCCAGTTACCAGTAATAGACCTGAAACAGCACCCAAAGGCCGAGTACGTTCACGAAGTGGACATACATGGTCATCGCGCGGGTGTAGGAAAAGCTCAGTTTCCCCTTAAAGGCGCTCGGCACGCAGGTTAGCATCACCAGCAGGCCAATTACGATATGCGCCATGTGAATGCCGGTAAAGCCATACAGCGCGGTTGAAGCAGCATTCTTGTCGACGGTGAACCCTTCGCCCGCCAAGTGGCTCCATCCCGAAATAGTCATCACCATGAAGACCACCCAGATGGCGGCGGATAACAAGACCATCTTGGCAAAGGCAGTCGAATTACCCTCAAGCTCCCGCCTGCGCGCCAGGCCAATCGTGATACTGGAAGTAATCAGGATAAGCGTTGCAATCAAAGGCATGGTTGAATTGATTTCCGGCGTACCCGCGGGCGGCCATGTCGGTGCGCCCAGACGGGCAACCCAGTAGCCGGCCAGTATGGCGGCAAGGGTCATAATCTCGGTACCGATAAATATTAACATGCCCGATGGAGCCCAGCCTTCATCGTTGATGATACCAATCGTTTCACTGGCCCAGCCGAGGCCCCCCGCAATGGTCAATGCGGATCCGATGATCAGGCAAACCAGTGCGGCGGTTGGCTCCGTATAGTTAAATTGCAGCATAAACGCCCATGGCAGAAACAAACCCGCGCCGAATCCCACCATCATGGGGAACGGACTGGTATGCCAGTGTACAGTATAATGTTTGATTCCTTCGCTCACTTCGCTCATCTTAATACCCTCCTCTATGATTTCTAAAACTTTTTACTTGAGGCCGGGATTGGTGTCGGCCTTGCGCCCCGCAAGCCGGGGTCATGCGTTGGTGGTGAGCTTGTGACACACCTTTCATTTTGCTTTCGTATCCGCGTCGGATACCGACAAGACCGCAAACACCATGGTAGCCGCACCTGCAATCAATGATGACTCTCTCACCTTGAACCCCCCGGAGTTTTTCGTTCTTTAAATAACCCCTGTAGCCAAATGAAACGCAACTAAAAACCAGCACCTCCCACCTGCGCGCCGAACTTTGCACCCGTAAAATAAATATTTCAAGTGTTTTTTTTTGATCTGAATCAATGATATGGATCAAGGAAACAACCCACGGAAACACAAGAGCCTCTTGCAAAACTCTGGGTGGATGAGCGGAAATCCCACTTTGAGACCATTTTCGGGATTGAATGGGCTGCATGGTGGTTCCATGGAGCGAAATTCAAGCTCGGAAATGGGCCGAAGCGGGGAAGCCGATCACCGCTCATGAGTTTTGCAAGAGGCTCACAAGAGCCTGTACTATTCATGAATCGCCGTGATGATTGCGCAGGGCCTTTGTTCGCAACGGATTCTTGCGAAGAAGGGCGTAGCCACGCTTGCGGACGCCTGAGCAAGAATCCGTTGTGGGCAAAGGAACCAGCGAGGGCGCGGTAGCATTTATGAATAGTGCAGGACAGGAAGGGACTTTTCCAACTCCTGGCCGGGTCGTGTTCGAAGCCGCTGGTTCGTCATGTGATACCGGCCTGGATCACCCCCTTCACCAGTTCGATGTCATCCAATCTTTTGCGCACCCTTACGCATCTGTTTGGCCCGCAACATGTCACGTAGCGAGCTTTCTACACATTCATACAAATCAGGTGCCCGGCAACTTGAGTACCAGCCGGACTTCGTGGCTGAAACAGGGGACGCGATATACGTGCCGGAACCCAGGGCTCGCAATCAGATGGAAGCAAGCGATATGCTGGCCAAAAAAGATACAGCCAGGCCTCAGCGCACAAAAAAGGAGCCACCCGAAGGCAGCCCCTTGATTGCATAAGAGGCTCATAAGCAAGACATTACACAGAATAGTACATGTCCACTTCATACGGATGAGTACGCAAACGCATCTGATCCACTTCCTCCATCTTCAGCGAAATATAGGCACCGATCATGTCGTCGTCCATGACACCGCCAACCTTGAGAAAATCACGGTCAGCATCAAGCGATCCCAGCGCCTCCTCCAACGAACGTGCGACAGTCGGAATCCGTGCTTCTTCCTCCGGCGGCAGATCGTACAGGCTCCTGGTTGCGGCCTCGCCCGGATCAATTTTGCTGGCAATACCGTCCAGACCGGCCATCAACATCGCGGTGAAAGCTAAATACGGATTCGCGGTCGGATCCGGAAAACGAACCTCAATACGGCGTCCCTTATCGGGGGAAACCGGGATGCGGATCGCAGCCGAACGGTTACGATTCGAGTAGGCCAGCATCACCGGCGCTTCGAAACCTGGCACCAGACGCTTGTACGAATTCGTCGAAGCATTGGTAAAAGCACACAGTGCCTTGGCATGCTTGATCACGCCTCCGATATACCACAGAGCTTCCTGGGTTAGCCCGGCGTATTTATCACCTGCAAACAGGTTCTTGCCATCCTTCCAGATGGACTGATGGGTGTGCATGCCGGTGCCATTGTCGTCATAAACAGGCTTCGGCATGAAGGTTGCTGTCTTGCCGTGGGCGTCGGCCACATTATGCACGACGTATTTGTGCCACTGGACACGATCCGCAATATCAACCAGCTCACCGAAACGCATGGTCATTTCACATTGACCGGCGGTCGCCACTTCATGGTGGTGGCATTCCATACGCACACCCAAATCGGTCATTACCAGTGACATATCATTGCGAATCTCATACAGAGAATCCACCGGGGGCACCGGGAAATAACCACCCTTCACTCTGGGGCGATGGCCTGTATTGGTGCCGTCAAAGGTTTCATTGGAATTCCAGGCAGCCTCTTCGGACTGGATCCTGTAGCCACAGCCGCCCATTTCATTGTAATACGTTATACCATCAAAAATGAAAAATTCCATCTCGGGACCGAAATAGGCCGTATCGGCAATGCCTGCGGACTGGATGTATTTCAGGGCGCGATGCGCGACCTGACGCGGACAGCGGTTGTAATCCTGACCGGTGAGCGGGTCAATAATATCACCGATCAGCACCAGCGTGGATGCCTCAACGAACGGGTCGATCTTGGCCGACGTCGGATCCGGGACGATGGCCATATCGGAACTGTCGATATCACACCAACCGGCAAGAGAAGAACCGTCAAAGGCAAAACCGTCCTCAAAACTGCCTGTGTTCAACTCGGAAATCGGAAAAGTAACATGTTGCCACTTGCCCTTGGTATCGGTAAAACGGATATCAACGAATTCGCACTCATGCTCCTTCACCATATCCATCGCATGCTTGACTGCATCACTCATGGTTACTCCTCTCCTGTTTTATACAATTTTTTTAATTACCCTCACAAATTACCCGTGATCCGTTACAACGCATCCCCGTCGCGCTCTCCGGTGCGAATACGCACCGTCTGCTCCACGGGAAGCACGAATATCTTACCATCGCCAATCTTGCCCGTGCGCGCGGCGTTCATGATGGCCTCCACCGCCGCATCCAGCTGATCTTTAGCAACCACCACCTCTATTTTGACCTTGGGCAGGAAATCTACCACATATTCAGCGCCGCGATACAGTTCCGTGTGTCCTTTCTGCTGTCCGAACCCCTTGACCTCCGTCATGGTCAAACCATGAATGCCGATGTCATTCAACGCATCTTTCACCTCATCAAGTTTGAAAGGTTTGATTACCGCTTCAACTTTTTTCATGAATACTCCTTTTTATCAATGCTCCTCCCATTCACGAAACCCGTGCGTTATCGGATAGCGCCGGTCGCGGCCAAAGGCTTTTTGCGTAATCTTTACGCCCGGCGGAGCCTGTCGCCGTTTATACTCCGCCAGATACAACATTCGGATCATGCCGCGAACATCGTTCAAATCAAATCCTCGTGCCGCGATGGAAACCACACTCTGCCCCAATTCGATATGAGCCTGCAAGATGGCATCGAGCGTTTCGTAGTCCGGCAATGAATCCGAATCCTTCTGATCCGGACGTAATTCAGCGGAAGGTGGTTTTTCAATGATATTCAGGGGAATAACGCCCCGCTTGCGGTTCAGATACTTCGCCAGTGCATATACCTGTGTCTTGTACACGTCCTTGAGTACGGCAAAGCCACCCGCCATGTCACCATAAAGAGTGGCATAACCCACTGCCATTTCGGATTTATTGCCGGTGGACAACAGCATGCGCCCGGTCTTGTTTGAAATCGCCATCAACAGCAACCCGCGCATACGTGCCTGAATATTTTCCCCGGTTACGTCGGGTGCGGATGTTTCCCATTGTTCAAACAGTCCCGCGAGCAGCGTCTCGACCGACATAACCGGACGCGCAATGGGCAGCGTAACCGTCTCCACATCCAGATTGTTCGCCAGTTCTTCGGCATCGCTGACGGAATAAGGGCTGGAAAACCACGATGGCATCAGCACTCCCAATACATTCTCCGCTCCAAGCGCCTCACACGCCAATGCCGTAACCACGGCCGAATCAATACCGCCGGACAACCCGATTACCACCCGTACAACCCCGTTACGATGTACATAATCACGTACCCCAAGCACCAGCGCCTGATGTATCTGTTCGATGGCCGACGGGATTTTCGTCAGTTGCCCACAAGGCTCGGTGAGATCCACCAGCACATCGGCTGTTTCAAACAGCGGCGCGCGCTTCACCACCTTCCCCGTGATATCCACGGCGTGGCTACCACCGTCAAACACCACTTCATCCTGCCCGCCCACCTGATTGACGTAGATAACGGGAACACCAAAACGGATCGCACACTGTTTCATCAGCGCTTCGCGATCACGTTGTTTATCCACATGAAAGGGTGAGGCATTCAGATTAATGAGTACATCGCGGGGCTGCATTGCAGCTTCTTCCGCTACGGCATTATTCCACAAATCCTCGCAGATGCCCACGCCTATACGCCAGCAATGTACAGGGAACACCTCATGGCCCGTTCCCGGCATGAAATAGCGTCGTTCATCAAATACGCCATAATTGGGCAGCGCCCGTTTATCGTAGATACCCAATAATTTCCCGTCCGCCGCCAGTGATGCGCTGTTTGTCAGCTCGTTCCCGTTCCTCCGGGGGTGCCCAAATATTACAACCGTCTTTTCACTGGTCGCTATAATTCGGTTGACGGCGCATTCCACCGCATCCATGAACGGTGATCGCAGTAACAAATCCTCGGGGGGATAACCGGTAAGCACCAGTTCCGGCAACACCAGCACATCGCAGTCTACGGCTTTTGCGCGCGCCATCGCACCCAGCACCAGTCCGGTATTAAACGCCACATCACCCACCTGCGGCGCCACCTGCGCCATCATGATCTTCAAACCGGACTCTTCTTTTCAGGCTGCGCTTTATCCATAGAGCCTCTTGCAAAACTCATGAGCGGTGATCGGCTTCCCCACTTCGGCCCATTTCCGAGCTTGAATTTCGCTCCATGGAACCCATTCAATCCCGAACATGGTCTCAAAGTGGGATTGCCGCTCATCCACCCGGAGTTTTGCAAGAGGCTCGTCCGGGTTAGTTCTTCGACTTATCCACGATCTTGGATCGGCCAATCCAGCTCATCATCGAACGCAGTTGCTCACCCACGCGCTCGATTTCATGTCCGGAAGCCAGCCGGCGTTTGGCGTTCATGGAAATTTTACCGGAATTACACTCTTCCACAAATTCACGGGCAAACTCACCGGACTGGATTTCCTTCAAGATTCGCTTCATCTCCGTCTTGGTTCCTTCGTTCACCACGCGCGGCCCACGGGTGAGATCGCCATACTCGGCTGTATTGGAAATGGAGTAACGCATATTGGCGATCCCACCTTCATAGATCAGATCCACGATCAGCTTCACTTCATGCAGGCACTCGAAATATGCCATTTCCGGTGGATAACCGGCCTCGGTCAGGGTTTCAAAGCCCGCAGTGATCAATGCGGTCAGGCCACCGCAAAGTACGGCCTGTTCGCCGAATAGATCTGTTTCGCATTCGTCGCGAAAACTGGTTTCAATCACACCCGCGCGGCCAGCCCCGATTCCCCTAGCATAGGAAAGTGCCAGCGCCCTGGCATTCCCGGAGGTGTCCTGGTTCACGGCAATCAGACTGGGAACGCCACCGCCTTCAGTGAATGTGTGGCGTACCAGATGCCCCGGCCCCTTGGGGGCAATCATGATGACATCCAGATCACCGCGCGGTTTGATGGTTGCAAAATGGATGTTGAAACCATGGGCAAAAGCCAGTGCCGCGCCTTTCTTGATATTCGGCGCAATGGCATCGCGGTAGACCTGCGCCTGATTCTCATCCGGCAGCAATAGCATGACCACGTCCGCGTCTTTTACCGCATCAGCGATTTCGGAAACCTTCAATCCGACATTCTCTGCTTTGACGCGGGATGAAGAACCCTTGCGCAGTCCCACGGTGATATCCACACCGGACTCTTTGAGATTCAGGGCATGGGCATGCCCTTGAGAACCATATCCCAGAATGCTTACTTTCTTGCCTTGAATGATTGAAAGATCAGCATCGTCGTCATAATAAACCGTTATTGTCATGATGTGTCTCCTGTACTGTTAACCCGTATTATTCATAAATACTGCGCCCTATCAAGCCCGGTTCAAAAAGGTCGCACCACCACTAGAATGACTATGGCAATCAGAATCAGCGTCGGAATTTCATTGTATTTGCGGTAAAAGGTATGTGGACGAGTATTTTTACCCGCCGCAAAGGTATTGATGATCATGCCGTTGTGGAGATGAAAGGCCAGAAGTGCAACAACAAGCATCATTTTCAGCCAGAACCATATTTCACCGGATATGCCATCCCATCGTATCCAGGCCAGCGCAATACCCAGCGCAATCGTGAGTAGCATAGCCGGCCACATGATGACACGATACAGCTTACGTTCCATCACACATAACTGTTCGTGCACGGGGCCGTCCCTGTGCCCGGCGTGATAGACGAAAATGCGCGGCAGGTAAAACAGGCCCGCAAACCATGAAACCATGGCGATGATATGAAATGACTTGATCCAGAGCATGCGGTAATCATAGTCGATGCCCTGGTAAAAAGTCATCAATGCACCATGGAGTACCTTTTGACGATTTTATCCCAGTTTGTTTCGGACGCTGATCGCTGTCAGTTTCTTCTGCTTCTTCAGGAAGGTATTGCCCGGTTTGGTCACCGGATTCATGCGTTTTGTCTGATGACGAACCACGTCCATTTAGCCATCCAGGTTGACAC
>VAOZ01037102.1_pt1 | contig 35159 bp, 33 predicted proteins | sample 3394041 | NCBI WGS metagenome assembly VAOZ01 (sample SAMN08290431, study PRJNA428436) | hydrothermal vent metagenome | isolation source: Deep-sea hydrothermal vent chimney | place: Indian Ocean: Southwest Indian Ridge
GTAATACTATATCTGCAGCTTATGCCGCCGCCGCATTCGGTGCCGGTAATATTGTTTTAAGCTCTGGTGCGATTGCTTTGGGGTTTGGTAACACAATTAATGCATCTGGTGGCTCCGCCTTTGGCTCTTTTATCACCAACAACATTGCCAACTCAACTATGATAGGCCCTTCAAACGCAGCCAAGCTCACCATTCTTAATAGTGGCAATGTTGGCATCGGCACGACCAACCCCACCAGCAAGTTGGATGTGAATGGAAACATTAAAGCAAGCGGGGAGCTAATTGGAACTCTCGGAAGTGGATATGGTCAATTCAGAGCGGTGTCTGGTAATTATGGTTTTATAATACGAAATGAAGGTGGTTCTACTTATTTTCTACTTACCCCATCTGGGAGTCAATATGGTATATGGAATAATCTCAGACCACTAACTATAAATAACACTAGCGGAAATGTAACTGTTGGCCAAAAACTTTGCCTTGGCGGGTCGTGTAAATCCAGTTGGCCGAGCGCTGCTGTCACTGGACCAAAATTGGTTACATTTGCAAATTTTCTCAGTACTTATGGCGGACACACAGCATCAGACCCAAGAACTAGAAACCTAATGTACTATGTTGATAAATCTGGAAATTTATGGAGGAATCCACACAATTTGAGTGGTGGAAAGATGTATTGGCAAACTAAAGTGTGCAACCTACTACATAATGGATGGTGTCATTATGCCACCGATTTTTGGCCAACCCAAAACGGAATAGGTGCTACCTACGGAGGATCAACTGACACTAGGGAATTCACAATATGGGATAGTCCAACCAAAGTGAAGAATTGTTCCGAGAAACATTGGTGGTATGGGGGTTCTTATTTTGGGTGTCAATGGAATTGATTGTAAGTTTGATTAATGGTTAATGTAGAGTTAATGGGGTCATGTGCACAGTTAATGGGGTCAGACCCCTTTGTTTTCTGAAAAGTGTGGTGTAGTTTTTGATGAGGGTTGAATAAGCCCCCCCTGTGGCGCGAAGCGCCACAGGGGGGGCTTATGGGTATATTCTTTTTTACTTCTTTGTAAATAAGCGAAGTTTAACTTCGTTCATATTACTTAGTTCATATTGATATTGGGAGAGTCTGACTTTCCCAACATATGGTGCATATGGCGGTTTACGTAGTGCCGTTGAAGATTGACTTCAACGGCGTTTTAACGGCGACTTTGCCACCATTATTTCAGTTATGTCGCCCCTGTTTAAGTTAAACTTAAACAGGGGCGGAACTCCCCGATTTTACCATTTGGGATTATTGCGTATAATGGAACGTATATGCGCCAATCAATGCTTTTTACCAAAACACGCCGAGAGGCGCCTTCCGATGAGCAATCCAAAAATGCCATTCTGCTTATTCGCGCCGGATACATTCACAAAGAAATCGCCGGGGTATATTCATATCTTCCACTTGGGTTGCGAGTGCTCAACAATGTCATTGACATCATTCGCCAAGAAATGAACGCTCTTGGTGGTCAGGAAGTGTTACTCACCACTCTGCAAGACCCCGCACTATGGAAAAAAAGTGGTCGCTGGGATGATGAGGTGGTTGATATTTGGTTTAAGACCGCACTTAAAAACGGTGGGGAACTCGGGCTTGCCAACACACATGAGGAAGCACTCACAGCGCTTATGACAGAGCACATTACATCGTACAAAGATTTGCCACGCTATGTCTATCAATTTCAAAATAAATTCAGAAACGAAACACGCGCGCGTTCTGGCATTATGCGCACCAGAGAATTCATTATGAAAGATTTATATTCTTTTTCCGCCAACAAAGCAGAACACGATATATTTTATGAAAATGCCACGCATGCATATGAGAGTATTTTTAATCGTGTTGGCATTGGAGATCGCACTTATCGCACATATGCCTCCGGCGGGTCGTTCAGCAAATATTCGCACGAATTCCAAACAGTATGCGATGCCGGTGAAGATACCATATTCATTGATAAAGAAAAAAAGCTCGCCATAAACAAAGAGGTGTATGATGATGAAGAAGTATATGTAACGGCGGGTGTTCACAAAGAAAATCTCAACGAGGCACGCGCGGCGGAAGTTGGAAATATTTTTAATTTGGGAACAAAGTTTTCAGATGTGCTTGGGTTGTGCTATACAAATGAAAAGGGGAAATCAGCTTCGGTATATATGGGCAGTTATGGCATAGGTCCGGCGCGTCTTATGGGCGTCATTGCTGAGATTTTTTCAGATGAAAAAGGGCTTGTGTGGCCTGAAGCAGTGGCTCCATTTGATGTGCATCTGCTTTCGCTTTCCGGAAATGACGCGCGAATACGCGAATACGCAGACAGGATGTATCAAGATATGGTTGCCAGAGGAATCTCAGTATTATATGACGACCGAGGAGCGCGCGCAGGTGAAAAATTCGCAGACAGTGATTTACTTGGCATTCCACGCCGAATCATCATTGGGAAAGAAGCTGTGGATACAGAAATGATAGAAGCGGTTAGTCGTGCTACCGGAGAGACAATGCGCATTACTCGTGAGGCGGTTTTGGCGCTTACACGCAATTAAAAATAAAAACATGGCAAAATTTTTCACACAATCTTTTTTCTCAAATGACATTGGTATTGATTTGGGAACGGCAAATACACTTGTATATGTGCGTGGAAGGGGGGTTATTCTCAATGAACCGACGGTTGTTTCAGTAAATGCAAAAACAAATCAGCTCGTCGCGGTTGGTCGTGAGGCGAAAAAAATGCTCGGAAAAACTCCGCCTCACATACGCACGGTACAGCCACTTTCGCATGGCGTCATTTCCGATTTTGAGATTACCCAAGAGCTTCTTGAATATGTTATTCATCAAGCACAAGAAAATCGCACACGATTGTTTGGTCCGCGTGTTGTCATTGGTGTTCCAACAGGTGTTACAAATGTTGAAAGTCGCGCGGTGCGTGACGCCGCAATTGCCGCCGGTGCGCGCGAGGTACACATCGTGGAGGAGCCCATTGCCGGCGCTGTTGGTTCAAAACTTCCCATACACGAAGCGTTTGGTACTATGGTGCTTGATATTGGTGGTGGCACGTGTGATATTGCAGTTATATCGTTGAATGGTTCTGTTGCGTCAAAAAGTTCACACATTGCCGGCGATAGATTTAATGAAAATATCATTGATTACATCCGCAGTGAGTTTCGTCTTTTGGTCGGTGAGCGAACTGCTGAGGAAATAAAAATAAGTGTTGGTTCCGCATTGCCACAACCCGAGCCACTTGAACGCGCGGTGCGTGGTCGTGATTTGGCGACTGGGCTTCCGCGAGAAATTATCATTACAGACACACACGTGCGCGAATCACTTGCTGTTTCGCTTGATGGTCTTCTTGACGCACTCAAAGAAGTTATTGAACAAACACCACCAGAGCTTCTTTCAGATATTCTTGAGCGTGGTGTTGTTGTATTTGGCGGCGGCGCGCTTCTGCGTGGTCTTCCGGAACTGCTTGAGAAAATGATTGGAGTGCCGGTGCGTACTGCTGCCGATCCTTTGACTGTTGTTGCGCGCGGAGCGGGAATTATCACGGAAAACCCGGAGATGTTCAAAGAAATTTTCCTTCATGAAGAAGAAATTCTCTCACAGACGTAGTGCATTTTTAACGCCACGCATTTTTTCCGGCGGGAGCGTCGTGCTTACTGTTGTGCTCCTGTTCGCACTATTTCGTCTTGTGGCACCTGAAACATTTCTCACAGTTACCGCGCCGTTTTTTTCTACTGGTTCTTTCGTGTATGAAAAAGTATCTTCATCTTTTGTAGTCGTCGCAGAGAAAAAAGATTTATATGATAAAAATCAAGTATTATTAAAACAAAATGAAGCACTCTTAAATAGAAATCGCGCGCTTACAGCTCGCGTTAGCTCGCTTACCGCGTTGGTGGGCACAACAACGCCGTCAGTGCGTGGCGTGGTGGCGAATGTGCTTGGTCGCCCCGCGCAATCACCATACGACACACTTATTATTGACGCCGGTTCCGTTTCCGGAAGTGCCACAGGAGACGTGGTGATTGCGCGGGGTGGCGTTCCTATCGGAACGATAGGTAAGCTATCTCCCTCCACCGCGCGTGTTATTCTCTTTTCTTCCGTTGGGAGGAAAATTTCCGCATGGGCTGGCGTTGCGCGCAACCCAATCACTTTGCAGGGAACTGGTGGAGGAACATTTACAGCTGACATTCCGCACCAAGTTGCAATTTCGGTCGGTGACAAGATATTTATTCCCGGTTCCCCGTCTTCTGCCATTGGACGGGTCGTTGGTATTGGTGCGCCAATTGGTTCTGCCATGGAAACATTGCGTATAAGACCGTTTGTGAATATTTTTTCACTTACTGTTGTTGAAGTAATTCATCGCACGATGTCATGATATACGTTGCATTTTTTATTGTCGCTCTATTTTCACCGTTTTTATTTCCTTGGTACTATACCGCAATACTCGCTACACTTTCATCAGGGAAATATCCTTTCGCCGCCCTTGCCGTTGGAATTGAGTTTGATGTACTTTATTTGCCATCACGTGGCTCTTTTATTCCGTTAGGAACCATAATTGGTGGTTTCGTTACGGCACTAGCATTTTTCATAAGGTACGTTATGAAAACGTATGTGCGGCGCGTATGAAGTTTTTCTTAAAAATAAGACGTGCTAAACTCTTTAAAAGAAAAACATATCGGCATTATGAAATTACCCCTGATGAAATTTTTCTTGACGCGGCGAATATCTCCGGTTTTGACAGAGGACGATTTCAAGGGCGACTTGAGCGTCCGATATCTTCAAAGACTTTTACTGGTCTTTTTATTTCGCTGGGGATAATCGCTATCATCATATTGGTACAAACGGGAAAATTACAAATCATCAAAGGAGGCGCCTATGCCTATGAAAGCAAACAAAATCATATTCGTTCATCGGTATTGTTTGCTCCACGTGGTGTCATCACCGACAGGTACGGTACCATTCTTGTCAACAACATTGAAAATGCTCAGGGTAATATTCGTAGGGTATATGCCATTCCAGCAATGGGCTCCATTATGGGGTATGCTTCATATCCGAAGAAAGATTCATCAGGGCGCTATTACGATGTGGCTGAAAAGGGAGTTGCCGGTCTTGAAGCACAATACAACGCGACATTGACTGGTTCAAACGGTACGGTACTTACCGAGGTAAACGCGTTGGGAAAGGTGTTTTCGCAGGGAGTTATTATACCGCCCCAAAAAGGAGAGACTGTAAAACTTTCAATTGATGCGTCGTCTGAAAAGGCTTTGACGACCGCACTTGCCGATGTTGCCGAGCGAAACAAATTTCGTGGAGGGGCGGCAGTGCTTATGAACGTGCGAACCGGTGAAATTCGTGCAATTGCTTCTTACCCGACATATAATGCAAATATTTTTTCAAACGGTGGTCCGACAAAAACAATTATCGGATACAATACCGATACACGACATCCGTATCTTGATAGGGTGGTACAGGGTTTGTATGCGCCGGGGTCTATCGTCAAGCCATTCATCGCTGCGGGTGCCTTGACCGATGGTATCATCACGCCAAACACGACCATTGATGACAAAGGATTCATTAGTATAAAAGACCCGTATCATCCGGGGAAAGTATTTATATATAAAGGATGGAAAGCTCTCGGTATTGTTGCCGTACGCAAAGCGATTGCGTGGTCATCTGATATTTTCTTTTACACCGTAGGAGGAGGATTTGGTTCGCAAAAAGGGCTTGGTATAAAACGTCTTGATTATTGGTATCATCAATTTGGGCTTGGTGAGAAGTCTGGTATTGATTTGCCAAATGAAAGAAGTGGTTTGATTCCATCACCGGCATGGAAGCAAAGAGTATTGCATAAGCCGTGGTATTTGGGCGACACTTATTTTACTGCCATAGGGCAATATGCAACACAAGTAACACCCATACAAATGGCGCGTGCCACCGCGGCAATAGCAAATAATGGAAAACTACTAACCCCGACACTTTTGTATGGAAAGACGCCAGTGTATACTCGCATACCGGTATCGCCTGCAACATTCAAAGTTGTACAAGAAGGAATGCGTGAGGGAGTTGCAAGCGCTCTTGCGTGGCAGATAAATTTTCCTTATCTTGCCATCGCCGCAAAAACCGGTACCGCGCAAGTTGGTATAAATAATGAGTTTGATAATTCGTGGGTTGAAGGATTTTATCCTTACGCACATCCACAGTATGCTTTTGCGGTTGTGCTTGGGCATGGTCCTTCCGGAAAAGGTGAAAAAGCAACGATAGTTATGATGGAATTTATCGCCGCACTGCACAAGCAAGGGCTTTTGCCAAAGTAGGTGATGTTTGTTGAGAGGCTCCACACAAAAAAGTTACTATACAACCCATTTCCATGAGAAAAAGTCTGTTAAAGAAACTAAGACTTGTCCAAGCCTTAGTCTCTTTCACGAACTTTCCCGTGCAGACCATCACGCTGAAGTCAAACTTCAACGAATTTGCTAAAATAATTTTTGCGCTTGGGCACTTGCACTCTTTGCATACTCACGTACAATGCATACAAACATAAATGTAGTATGAATGAACAACCTGAAGTAACAATTCTCTCGCAGGAAAAATTTGAAGAGATACATAAAGAGCTTGAATATCTTGAAACAACCAGACGCACAGAAATCGCAAAAAGTCTGGAGTACGCGCGGTCGCTTGGGGACCTTTCTGAGAATGCCGAATATCAAGAGGTGCGCGAACTGCAGGCATCTGTTGAAGAGCGTATTCGTCGGCTTGGAGATATTATGAAAAATGCAAAAGTAATGGCTGATAATAACAAAAAAGATGTCGTTGGGTTTGGTTCGGTTGTTTCAATTTGTCGCGAAGGGGAGCAAGAAACACATTCGTATACTATCGTCGGGTCAGAGGAGGCGGATATGCGTGAACGAAAACTCTCACATCTTTCACCGCTTGGTAGCGCTTTAATCGGAAAGAAGAAAAATGAAGTTTTTACATTTGAAACACCAAATGGAAAACAAACATACGCGATTAAGAAAATCACCTAAATACAAAAAACAAATACCTGTATACTTATTATTGTATGGCACTTTCAGACATTAGAAATGAACGAATAAAGAAAATTGCAAAACTAAAGGAAAAGGGGATTGACGCGTACCCGTCACACAGCTCGCGTACACATACAATACAGAAATTTTTGCACGCGCACGCGCAACTTGAAAAAAATGGCGACACAGTAACGCTTGCCGGACGCATTATGTCAATACGCACTCACGGGGGTTCTATTTTTCTTGATATATATGACGGTACGGTGCGCGCGCAAGGATACATAAAAAAAGACATTGTAAAAGAAGACATATTTTTACTCTTTGAAGAGACCGTTGATGTTGGAGACATTATTGAACTTTCCGGAACCGCGTTTACCACCAAGCGTGGAGCGCCATCACTTTTGGTTGGCGTATGGGCTATGCTTGCAAAGTCACTACGTCCAATTCCAGATGTGTGGTTTGGCATTAAAGACGAGGAAGAAAGGTATCGCAAACGATATCTTGACCTTTTGCTTTCAAATGATTTACATATGCGTTTTGTCAGGCGGTCGCTTTTTTGGAATACAGTTCGTCGCTATCTTTTGGACCGTGATTTTATTGAAGTTGAAACGCCTGTCTTGGAGACAATGCCAGGAGGTGCCGATGCTGAGCCGTTTCGTACGCATCATCAATCACTTTCACTTGATGTATTTTTACGCATCTCAGCAGGTGAACTCTGGCAAAAGCGTTTGCTTATTGCCGGATTTCCAAAGGTGTTTGAGATTGGTCGTATTTTTCGTAATGAAGGAATGTCATCGGAGCATTTACAAGACTACACTCAGGTAGAGTTTTATGAGGCGTTTAAAGATTATGAGCAGGGAATGGATATGATTGTTGATTTATATAGAACCATTGCCGATACCGTGTATGGTACTTCGACATTCACTATGAAAGAGTGTGAAATTAATCTTGCAAAGCCATGGGAAAAATATAATTACGCTGATCTTATACAAAAACATTTTGGTATTGACCCACTTTCGGTTACATTTGAGCAAGTTCATTCTGTTCTGAAAGAGCAAGATATTTCTTTTGATAAAAATTCGTGTTCACTTGAGCGCGGTGTTGACCTTTTGTGGAAACAAGTACGAAAGACAATGTGTGGCCCAGGATTTCTCATTGGCGTGCCGACGTATCTTGAACCATTGGCAAAACAAAATAAAAAAGACGCGCGTGTTGTTGACCGTTTTCAAGTATTACTTGGCGGTTCTGAAAATGGAAAAGGATTTAGTGAATTGAATAATCCACTTGACCAAGCGGAGCGCTTCGCGCATCAGCAAGCGCTTCGTGATGGCGGTGATAGTGAGGCGCAACGAAACGATGCTTCTTTTGTTGAGGCGCTTGAATATGGTATGCCACCTGCGTTCGGGTTTGGCGCCTCCGAGCGACTTTTCAGTTTCTTTGAAAATATTTCAGTACGCGAAGGGCAGATTTTTCCATTACTTCGTCCGAAACAATAGCGCTAGCATATACAAACCGGCGCGCCGAATTTCGGCGCGCCGGTTTGTATATTTCTTTGGAAAATATGTTCTGTGGATAACTGCTGTACAAAGTGGGGTAGGGTGTCATATACTTATAAACTAGTGGGACAATGTGGGATTTCCACACTGTTCCCGCGAAAAATACTTTTATGTTTATCGGAGAATATCATCACACTTTTGACACGAAAAACCGCATATCATTTCCTGCGAAGTTTAGGAAGGATTTTGGTCGGTCAGTTATCGTAACACGCGGATTGGACCGATGTCTTTTTGTCTACACAAAATTGGCATGGAAAAATGAAGCTTCCATTATTGCGCGATATGCCAATGGAAGTTCGGCTGGGCGCGCGTACGCACGACTAATGCTCACTGGAGCCATGGAGGTTGATGTTGATTCCGCCGGAAGAATTCTTATTCCTGATTATTTGCGCACGTACGCGTCTTTGCGCAGTAAAACGGTTATCGCCGGAGTCAATGACCGGGTTGAAATATGGGAGGAACGTTCTTGGAACACGTATACAAAAACCATTGAGCGCGATGCCGACACGTTTGCAGAAACACTCAACACCGCTTCACGCGCATAGCCACAACTATGAAATCATTCCACCACAGTGTTCTTTCAGATGAAATTATGCAAATGCTTTGCTTGCAACCAAATGATACGGTGGTTGATACTACCGTCGGTGGCGCTGGACACTTTGTAGCTATGGGGAAGGCACTTTCAGAAGATGGAATGCTTATTGGTATTGATGCTGATGCCGATGCACTTTCGCGCGCGCGCGAACACGCTTCGGAAATTCGCGCGCGAACCGTGCTTGTACATAATAATTTTCGTAATCTATCTAGCATACTCAATGTAAACGGAATTCAGTTTATAGATAAATCACTTTTTGACCTCGGTTGGAGCGGATTTCAACTTAACGTACAGCGCGGTTTTTCATTTCAAGAAACAGAACCGTTGCTTATGACGTATGACGAAAAAGCTTCTTATACGGCAGCTCATTTGGTAAATAGCGCCACAGAAGAAGAGTTAACAGATTTGCTTCGCACTTGTTCCGAGGAACGTTTTGCGCGACCAATCGCTCGTGCGATAGTTCGTAAACGCGCCATTGCAAAAATACTTACTACCACCGATTTGGTTGATGCGGTTTTAGATGGTACGCCGAGTTGGTATCACCAACGCAGTTTGCACCCTGCTACAAAAACATTTCAAGCTCTTCGCATTGCGGTGAACGATGAGCTAAATGCATTGCGCGATGGCATTTCAGCGGCAATGTCTCATACGCGTTCGGGTGGCGTTATTGCAGTGATAACTTTTCACAGTATTGAAGACCGTATTGTGAAAAATATATTTCGCGATGCCACGTATGCCGGAATTGGTATGTCGGCAACACGAAAACCGATTGTACCAACCGAGCGCGAAGTATTGGCAAATCGCCGCGCGCGCAGTGCTAAATTACGTGTATTCACCGTTAGTACACACACAACAAAAAAAGATTCTTTAACAAAACAACATGCTTATGCGTAATGCCAACCACACAACCTTTATCTTCGTCATTGATTATTGGCAAACGCTGTATACCATACTTTTGCGCACAGCCGTGGTACTGTTGTTTGTCTATATCGGATTGTTGGCATTTGTTATGTCTTACGGAGTAATCAGTATGCGTTCCGCACAGATAGTGCAAGATACCCGCGCGCGCATCGGCACGCTTGAAACTTCATATCTCAATAAAATAAGTGAAATAAATTATATGGAACCTAAACAATTTGGTTTTGAAAAACCGGTACACATAGGATATGTCGTTGATACTGTTCCAGCAGTTTCTATTCGTACACCGTAACGTAAAATATGTGGGCAATTTTTCACTATCGCCTCTATGTCATACTCACCATACTCGGTGTTCTCTCTCTTTTGCTCATCGGGCGATTATTTATTGTTCAGATTATTGACGGGCACCAGTATCAAATGAAAGCGAAAGCGCAGTATGCTGCAAACGGAGATTTCCTTACGCGCGGAAATATTTATTTTACTCGGAAAGACGGTATGCATATTGCTGCGGCGACATCTAGAACAGGATACCTTATTGCTATTAATCCGGAAATACTCAAAAACCCAAAACAAGTTTACGTAACGCTTAATTCAGTCGTACCCATTAACAAAACTTCTTTTTTCACTGCCGTGGCAAAAAAAAATAACCAGTATGAAAAAATTATTACTCATATTTCTTTAGCAAGAGGAAGAGAGATTATTGCAAAACGGTTACGTGGAGTTACGGTTATACGAGAGCGGTGGCCATATTATCCGGGTGGAACACTTGCCGCGCACACTATCGGTTTTGTCGCGTACAATAACAGCGATACTGTCAGCGGTCAGTACGGACTTGAACGATACTATAATACTATTCTTGCACAAAGCTCAGTGAATTATAGAAATTTTTTCTCACGGATTTTTTCCGGCGCTGGGTCGTTTTTTGTTGACCCATCAGCGGCAAAAAAAGGTGACATTGTAACAAGTATTGAGCCAGTGGTTGAAGCGCATTTACTTGCCGAGCTCACCACGCTACGCACTCGGTATAACGCAAAATCAGCTGGTGCTATCGTTATGGTGCCATCAACCGGATCTATTGTTGCGCTTGGCAGTGTACCGACTTATAACCCAAACACTTTTCAAACAGCGAGTACGTCATCTTTTGTAAACCCGCTTGTACAAAGTGTGTATGAATTCGGTTCCATTATGAAGCCAATCACCATGGCGTCAGCGCTTGACGCCGGTGTGGTAACGCCAAAAACAACCTATGACGACACCGGGTGCATACAAGTAAACAGTGATAAAATTTGCAATTGGGATTTCAAAGCGCGCGGGGTTATACCAGTTGGGCAAATTATAGTGCAGTCGTTAAATGTCGGCGCGTCTTGGTTAGCGGAGCAACTCGGTCAGCAACGTTTCAGAGATTACTTTATGAAATTGTTCGGACAAAAGACCGGCATTGATTTGCCGGGTGAGGTGCGCGGTCTCATTGGAAATCTTAAGAGTACACGACAGGTTGATTTTGATACTATGTCATTTGGGCAAGGTATCGCCATCACGCCCGTGCAAATGATTCGCGCACTTGGTACCATTGCAAACGCTGGTGTGATGGTTCAGCCACACATAGTTACAGAAAAAATTCTCACATCCGGCAAAATAGTTCCGTTCATATGGAATAAAAAGAAGCGTATTTTTTCCGCCATTGCCACAAGTGAGACCGCAAATATGATGGTTGACCTTACAAAAAATGAATTGTACAACGGTCGGTACGTCATACCGGGTATTCCAGTTGCCGTGAAAACCGGCACGGCGCAATTGACTAAACCTGGGGGTGGATACTATACGAATCGTTTCTTTCATTCGTATGTTGGTTTCTTTCCGGCGCATGCACCGCGCTTTATCATTTTGTTTTATGTAAATTATCCGAATAATGCAAAAGACCCAGAGTCCGTTGCGTATTCAACTGAAACGCTAACCAAGCCGATGTTTGATATGATTCATTTCTTAATTAATTATTACAACATACCGCCAAACAGCAGTACCATTAACGCTCATACATTATGATGAAAAAAATTTTACACACGTTCGTTGCTTCGATTTTGGAAACATTGTCACGGGGAATTATTCGTAAATACAAACCGATGATTATTATGGTTACGGGAAGTGTCGGAAAGACATCTACAAAAGACGCGATTGCCGTGGCGCTTTCGGAAACGCATTTTTTACGAAAGAGTGAAAAAAGCTTTAACAGTGAATTTGGTGTGCCGTTTACCATTATTGGTGTGGAAAATCCGTGGCGAAATATCTTTGCGTGGCTGAGGGTTTTTCAGGAAGCATTTACGTTATTGTTATTGCCGAATCATTATCCAAAAATGCTGGTGCTTGAAGTTGGTGCTGGAAAGCCGGGAGATATCACTCATTTATTGCGCATGGCCACACCAGATATCGTCGTGGTAACACGCCTGCCTGAAGTACCGGTTCATGTTGAGGCGTACGCTTCGCCACAAGCGGTTCGTGAGGAAGAATTTATGCCGGCGTATGCGCTTACTCCATCGGCTCCGCTTATTATTTCTGCTGATGATTCGTACGCACGCGATATGGCACAACGTCTTCCCGTGCGCACCATTATGTACGGTATGCGTGAAGATGCAGATGTGCATATTGAGCAGATTGAGTTTTTTATTGAGAATGGACACGTGCGCGGGATGCAGGCGCGTGTGGGCGGGCGCGCCCCCCGCACAACAACCGGAACGGTTGTTGTGCGGGGGGCGCTCGGGCGTCAGCAGGTCTTCGCGCCTGCGGCGGCTCTTTCTGTTGCTGTTGCTCTTTCAGTACCAATTGACACCGCTCTTGTCGGACTATCTTCTTATGTGCCACCACCGGGAAGAGGACGTATATTTGATGGGATACACGGGTCAATTATTATTGATGAATCATACAATGCGTCTCCGGTTGCGGTTGTTGAATCGCTTTTAACCCTTCGCGAATTTGTTACTCCGTCGCGACGCATCGCGGTTCTCGGCGATATGCTGGAGCTCGGTCGCTATTCGGTTTCTGAACATGAACACATAGGAAAATTGGCAGCACAATGCGCCGATTTAATTGTTACGGTTGGCGTACGTGCTCAAGGTATTGCAAAAGCAGCGCAAGAATTCGGATTTACTAAAGAAAATATTTATATGTTTAACACCGCGAAAGAAACAAAGGAAGCACTTTCCGCACTTGCGCGTGACGGCGATGTCTTTCTCATAAAAGGCTCTCAAAGCATACGCCTTGAGAGTGTTGTTGAAACTTTACTGCATGACCAAAGCGACAGTGTACATATGCCCCGTCAAGATGTTCAGTGGAAGCTTCATAAATAAAAGAAAAAGGGAAAAGGAGTATAATCGTGAGGAGAATAGCACGACCACCAAACTAGCTAAATGAATGGCGTGGTGTGGTATTGGTGGAGAGAGTGAAAAGTAGTAGGTATGAGAATATGAGAAGTGGTATAAAAAAGTATAGCGGAAGGGAAGGGTGTAGCGAAAAGACATTTTTTTTGTTATAACCAATCTAGAGTGTTCGGCATTTCTGCTTTTCACTTTCGGAAAATATACCTATTATATTATGCCTATGTAAACACAAACGTAAATACAAATGTATTGGCCCTATCGTCTAATGGCTAGGACATCACCCTCTCACGGTGGTAATCGGGGTTCGACTCCCCGTAGGGTCACCAAAAGAAACACAAAAACAAAAAAAACGCCTAGCAAGGCGTTTTTTTGTCGCGTGGTTATGTTACTCGTGAATATAATCGTTACGCGACCTCAAGACTAGTTTTCTTGAGCGTCATAGCATTGGCGACAACGATGACGGTTGAAAGACTCATGAGCAACGCACCAACTTCTGGTTGTAGGAAAAATCCCCAGAAGGCAAAGACGCCAGCTGCAGCAGGAATTGCAACAATGTTGTATCCGAGCGCCCATCCTAGATTTTGTATAATCTTTCGGTGTACTTTTTTTCCAAGTACCATGAGACGTACTACATCTTCAGGGTTGCTTTTAGTGAGTATCACATCTCCAGCGTTTATAGCAACATCAGTTCCTGCGCCGATGGCAACACCAACATCTGCTTGTGCGAGTGACGGAGCGTCATTTACTCCGTCTCCAACCATAAGAACGATATTGCCTTTGTCTTGTAAGGTTTTTATGTGGCTATATTTATCTTCCGGAAGTGTTTGCGCAAAGTGAGTGTCTATTCCTAGCGTGTCTGCAACATTTCTTGCAACAACCTCATTGTCTCCTGTGAGCATTGCTACTTTAATCCCAAGCGAGTGTAGTTTTCGAACTACTTCATACGATTCTTGTTTTATTTCGTCCGCCAATCCAACTATGCCAATTACGCCAGAGTTATCAGCGACCAGTACAGCAGTGATACCTTTGTTTGAAAGAGTATCGTGCATTTGTCTGACTTCATCTGTGATGATGTCTGCGTCTTTCATCAGTGCAAGGTTTCCTATGCGGTATTCTTTTCCGTCGATGCTCGCACTAATTCCTTTTCCTGCAAAGTTTTTGAAATTGTCTACTGTGGAAAGCTTTATGTTTTGTTTTTGTGCATGTTTAACTATTGATTGTCCGATGATATGCGAGGACTGTTGTTCGAGAGATCCTGCGATACGAAGCACCTCATCTTTTTTTGTTGTGCCGATAGTTTTTATGTCCGTAACTCCGAATACACCTTTTGTTAGTGTTCCTGTTTTATCGAAAACGACATAGTCCACTTTTTTAATCGTTTCAATTTTTGCGAGGTCTTTAATGAATATGCCGTTTTTTACCGCAAGGGAAGTGGTGATTGTTGTAACAGTAGGGATTGCAAGACCAAGTGCGTGTGGACAAGCAATAACAAGTACGGTGATAGCAAGCGTTATCGCAAATACAAATGGTTGTCCGAGAAATACAGACCATACCAAAAGTGTCAGAAGAGCAGTACCGCCAGCGACGAATGTGAGTACCGCAGCAGCTTTGTCTGCAATTCTCTGTGCGCGTGGTTTTGTGCCTTGAGCTTTTGCAATGAGTTTTTGAATTTGACCGATAGTTGAGTTTTCACCGACACGAGAAAGTGTGATGATGAGCGAACCATCTGTAACGATAGATCCAGCAACAACATTATCGCCAGCTTCTTTTTCTATCGGTTTAGATTCTCCGCTGATTAGGGCTTCGTCAATATGCGATGTTCCTTTTTTAATAGTTCCGTCTGCAGGGATTTTTTCACCTGATTTTACCAAAACAACATCTCCCTTCATTAAAGTCTCAATATCGACTTCTTCTTCGGTATCGCCAGTTAGTTTATGGGCTTTCTTTGGGAGGAGTTTTGCCATTTCTGCGAGTGCGTCTCCAGCAGCAGCGCTTGATTTTGCTTCTAGGTAATGTCCGAAAAGTAGTACCCATACCAAAGTGGATATTTCAAGATAAAACTGTACGTGTAGTGAAGATACAAAAGTGGACACGACAGAAAATAAATATCCAGAACCAACAGCAAGAGATACGAGTGTCATCATGCCATATTGACGCGCTTTTATTTCATGCCACGCGTGTTGAAAAAATACTAACGAAAATCCAAATATTATAGTTGCCAATCCAAATCCTATCCATGTATCAAATGCAAAAGAGGGAAGTCCGATAAAACCAGAAATTGTTTTATTAAGTATTACCAAAGGGATTAGCAAGAAAGTTACTATCCAAAAACGACGTAAATACATACTTGCAGATCCATTGCCCATTCCGTGACCTCCGTGCTCTGCATGGTGACTCATATGTTCAGCGTGGTCTTCGTGTGTTGCTGAGTCGTGTTGATTGGCGTTGTTCATAATATTACGTTATGTATTATTTACTTTTTGTTCTTTTGATAATATATGGATAAAATTTCAGCAATTGCTTTTTTGTGTCCGCCTCCTTTTATTTGGTCTACAACGCACTTTGAAAGATGTTGTTCCAAAATAATCTCCTCAAGCGCCATAAGAGCGTGTCGTATTGCAGATGTTTGTGTAATAATATCAATACAGTATTCATCATTGGCTATCATTTTTTGGATACCGCGTATTTGTCCCTCGGCGATTTTCAGTCTATGTGTCAGACGTTTCTTGACATTGTGTTGCATACTCATGTATGATACCCCCGTGGGGTATAAAAGTCAATATGGTGCCAAGAGCGCGCGGTGTTTTATTGTTGAAATGTTCTTGTACGATTATGTATTATAAGTTCGCTCGATTTTATTATCATTAAAAAATATTTACTATGAATTACGCTTATACAAAGAAAACAACATTATCATTTGAGGACGCACTTACAAAAACAAAAGAGGAGCTTTCCAAAGAGGGATTTGGCATTCTTACAGAAGTTGATGTGCGGGCGACTATGAAAAAAAAGATAGATGCTGACTATGAAGGTTATGTCATTCTTGGCGCATGCAATCCAAAATGTGCCAATAAAGCATTGCAAGCATCAAAAGAAATAGGGCTTCTTCTTCCTTGCAATGTTATTGTGTATGAGGAATCTGGAGGGGTGTACGTATCTACCATTATGCCAACCGTTGCAATGAGTGTTGCAGACGTTGAGGGTCTTGATGAGGTTGCCAAAACAGTTGAAGAAAAACTTGTTCGCGCAATAGACGCTGTGGTGGCGTAATATTATAAGTTTAACCGCGATACAAACAGCCCCGCCGCCATTTTTATGGCGGCGGGGCTGTTTGTTAGAATCTTAATAATATGAGATTATTCGCCTTGTGGAAATGCATATGTTGAAGGAACTGTTATTGGTGTTGTTGTGGCGTTTCCGTATGTAATGAAAATTTCTTCGTGTTCTTTAAGTGGCAACAGTCGTGGATTGTCTTTGTATTGTTTTCCATTTACGTAGATTTTTAGATTGTCAGTGTTGCTTGTGCAATAGTTGCCAATACATTGTGAGGTAAATCTCACTCCCCACACATCAAAGAATTGTCCAAGCGTGAATGTTTGTACGGTTGGTGATTCAATATGAATAATCCCGTTTGCGCGATGGGTATGAATTGGAGAAATAAATCCGGCAATTTGATCTATACCGATACCTGCCGGCACAGCAACAGTTTTGCTGTTGATGGAAATATCAATATGCTCATGAATATGTAATGCGCTCCCTTCGCGAGTAAGCGGTGGAAGTCCAATTTCTTTTAGGCGCGCGCGAAGAGCAGTATTATTTGCACTCCATGGTATGTTTGTTTTTAAAATACCAGTGAGTGTGTTTGGGTTTGCAATAGTCTTTGCTGGTGCCTTGTCAGTAAAATGTCCAAGTACCAATAAAAATGCTATCACAACGATGATGCCACCAACCCACCACACTGTATTTGATTTGTTTTTCATACGATTTTTATCTACTATTTAATAATATATAGAGTATGATACACAAATAATAGGTATGCTCCAAACGCATGTACGCGCCCACCACATATGAGACTCCTCGTTTGTTAATGTACTCACAATATGACACAGCATCTCGGATTGGGTAAGGTCAGACATCGCTCAACAAATTTCGGATATCGGATGTCCTAAATTTGTTGAGATTTTTTGTTGTGTAATAGCCAGACTAACTAGTTGGATATTTGATGTTCAACTAGTGTACATTGACAAAAAATAAACTTATGAAAAATCTTTATATTTTCCATCCTTTGGCTTTTCTTCATGCCTCGGTACCTCTTTTTTACGAGATGCGTAAAGTATACCAATTACAGAAGAAACAGCACTCCAATATTCTTTCCCTTGATTTCCGCACCATCGTCTTGTGGAGAGCGAGCGTGCCTCTTTGAAGGTTTTTCCTTGTTTGCGGTACGTGTCTATGTCATTGATAATCGCAATGATGATATCTTGTGCTACGTGTATTCCTTTTGTTTCAAAAATACGCCTTGACGCACTTATCATCGCCTTCTTTGTTATGTCGTGAAATGTTTCGCCAGATTCTTTTTTAACCGGATCCCTGCATTGTGCCATGTCCGGAAACTCTTTCATAAAAGATGTGATAACACGGCGGCTTTTACTTTGTTGCCATCCGCGCGCCCTTGAAATTCTTTCATAAGAACACCAATGAGTTTTCCAGATTCCGCTTTGTCGGTTATGCACATCTCTTGCATTTTTTTTGCAACGGTTTTTTCTATTTCTTCTGTTGATATTTGCTCTGGAAGAAAAGAGGAGATGATTTCAAATTCTTCTTCCTCTATTTTGGCAAGTTCAGCGCGTCCTCCTTCTTCAAATTGTCGCGCAGACTCTTTTCTTTGGTTTGCGGCGCGCTTAATAACCGCAAGTGCTTCATCGTCGGTGAGAAATTCCGTCGGGATCCTTTTTTTGATAATGAGCTCGTTGGTCATCGCAGTTAATAGGGAACGCAGAGTGGTTAAGCGTGTTGTGTCTCGCGCGCGCATTGCATCGGTAATTTTTGCTTTTATTGATTCGTGGATAGTCATACGTACAATAGTGTACCATATTGGTATACTGTAAAGAATATGAATTTTACAAACTGGCACGCACTCTCGGTATCGGAAGTGCGCTCTCGGCTTTTGACGGATATCCAGCAAGGGCTGTCTGTTGAAGGGGCACAAAACCGCCTCGCACTCAATGGGAACAATACAATTTCTGTTCCGCCGTCAGACACGCTTCTAAAACATATAATTCGCGAAGTAATAAGTCCAATTTCTTTAGTTCTTATTTTTGCAACAATTGCCGCTCTGTTTATCGGTGCGTTTATTGACGCGGCGGTTATTGCTCCGGCTTTTCTCATCAATGTCATAATCGGCGTGTTTCAAGAATATCGTGCGACTCGTACATTTGAAGAGTTGAAGAAAAAAGAAGCAAAGAGAGCTGGCGTGTTGCGTGGTGGTGAAAAAATGGAGATTCCCGCCACCGACGTTGTAAAAGGTGATGTGGTATTACTCACTGCCGGAATGGCTGTTCCAGCGGACGTGCGTATTTTTGAATCGCACAGTCTTTCTTTGAGTGAAATGGCTCTCACAGGAGAATGGGCTCCCATAAATAAAGATTCAAAATCTGTTGCAGATAACACGCCGCTTGCGGACCGTGTCAATATGGCATACGCTGGTACGTTTGTGGTCAATGGTGGCGGGCGTGGAATTGTTATAGCTACCGGTGATGATACGGAGTTCGGATTAATTGCCGGGAATATACGTTCAATCACAGATACACGCACACCGCTTTCGCACGATATTTCGCGCGCTGCATGGATTCTCCTTGGCATTGTTTCAGTTGCCATTGCCATTATTTTTGCACTGGCTATTTTTGACGGGTTGTCTTTTGCGCGCGCCGCCATTGTGTCTATTGCTGTTGCCATTGCTGCGGTGCCGGAAGGGCTTCCAGCAGCGATAACGGTTGTGCTTGCTGTTGGTATGCGTCGTATTCTCGCTGGCGGAGGGCTTGTCAAAGGGCTTTTGTCTGCGGAAACGCTTGGTGTTACGAGTGTCATTGTTGTGGATAAAACCGGAACTTTAACCGAAGGACGTATGCGCGTAGTAGAAGTGGCGACTCGTGATGGGCAAACGGATGACTTATCTTCTCCTGTTGCGCAGAAAATTCTTCGTGCCGCGGTCATCGCTTCTGATGGTTATGCACAGCCGGTTGATGAGCCATCGCCTATTTCAGAGAAACTTGTCGCACACGGAAGACCGATAGAACAAGCAATTATTCTTGCTGCATTTACCGCAGGAGTATCAGAACCGATTGTGCGAAAAGAATTTCCACGGCATGACGCGCTTCCTTTTAATGCAACACGACGGTTTGGCGGTATGTTGGTAAAAGAAAAGAAGGGCTACGCTACATATTTATCCGGAGCGCCTGAAATTTTTATGCGCAACGAGAAATCAGATTCCACATTATCGCAAACATTGCATCGTGCCGTGTATAGCGGGAAAAGAGTTATCGCCGTTGCACGACATACAATGTCTGAAAAATCATTCCCTCCAGATGATGAAGGAATAGTGGCACTCGCGGAGCAAGCGACAATTATAGGAATTATTACTTTCTCTGATCCATTGCGTTTGAATGTTCCATCGGCGGTTTCAATTATGCATGATGCTGGCATTCGCGTGCTTATGGCAACAGGTGACAATCCGGAAACCGCGTTGTCTGTTGCGCGCGTGGCACGCATAGCTTCGGTTTCCGAAGATGCTTGCACTGGAGTTAGTATGGCTTCTTTATCTGATGATGAGTTGTATCAGGAGTTAATGCACCACACTGTTTTTGCGCGCGTGTCTCCTGCGGATAAATTACGTATTGCCGAAGTTTTGCAAAACAGTGGCGAGGTGGTTGCGATGACAGGCGATGGAATAAATGATGCGCCGGCACTTCGCGCCGCTGCTGTTGGCATTGCGCTTGGGAGCGGAACGGATGTCGCAAAAGAGGCGGCGGATTTGATCCTCCTTCAAGATAATTTTTCAACAATAACTCTTGCCATTCGTGAAGGGCGACGCCTGCGCGATAATATAAAAAAGATATTTACTTATCTCATTGCTACGAATTTCATAGAGGTTTTTTTGATTATGGCTTCACTTATTGCAGCGATGCCATTGCCACTTTTGCCGTTGCAGATTTTGTGGATTAATCTTGTTGAGGGCGGTCCGATGAATATGGCGTTTACTTTTGAGCCACTTTATCCTTCAGCTATGCGCCGCAAACCAAAAGATGTTGAAAACGCACGTGTGCTGTCTCCAAAAATACTAAAGTTTATTGCCGGCATAAGTATTTCAACAGGACTTTTATTCACAATTCTTTTTATTGTTTTGTTGCGTAGCGGGATGCCTGAAAATGAAATACGTACGATATTATTTATCGCTACATCCCTTGCAACGTTGTTTACGGCTTTCTCTTTCAAGAGTTTTGGAACGCCTCTTTGGAAAATCTCAATCGGCTCAAACCGCATACTACTTTACTCGCTAGTTGGAAACATAGCGTTACTTTTGGTAGCGCTTGGTGTTCCAGTACTCTCTTCTGTTATGGGGCTTACCGCCATTTCGTTTATGGATATGGGTATGATTTTTGGTGCCGTTATCTCCACGCTTTTTGTTGTGGAGCTATTTAAATATTTCTTATACATCCGTCCTGAAAGAGCAAGCATAAAAATGAGAGTTCGGGTATAATGATTTCTATGAATACTACCACCATTTTTCTTCTTATTATCTTTCTTGTTATCGTGCAGATTGTCGCGTTTTGGTTTATTTCTAAACGCAATGCTCTGACACAAGATGCTGACAAAGAGCCAGAAGAAGAAAAAGAAAACGGTATGGTATTGATACAGCAACAATTGCAAGAGCTGTCGCGCACTATTGATAAACGGGTAGCAGACTCCTCAAAACAAATGCAAGAGAGCGTTCACCATCAGCTTTCCGAATCAACACGAATTATTCGTGAGGTGACCGAAGGGCTTACCAAGCTTGACGAAACGAATCGTCAAGTTATTTCTTTCGCCGACCAGTTGAAAAACCTGCAGGATATTTTGAAAAATCCAAAACAGCGTGGCATTTTGGGCGAATATTATCTTGAAACAATGCTGAAAAATACGTTGTCACCTAGTAGCTATAAAATGCAGTACGCGTTTTCAAATGGAGAGATTGTTGATGCGGTAGTTTTCATTGATAAGCGCATTGTTCCGATAGATTCAAAGTTTTCACTTGAAAATTATAATCGCGAGATTGAAGCGCGCGACCCTGCAGACCGTGAACGTTTCGCCAAAGCGTTTAAGCAAGATATAAAAACGCGCATTGATGAAACCGCAAAGTATGTTCGTCCGGAAGAAAGTACGATGGATTTCGCGTTTATGTTTATTCCTTCTGAGGGAGTGTATTATGATTTGCTGGTCAATCAAGTTGGTTCATTGAAATCTTCGGAGCGTGATCTCATTCAATATGCGTTTGATAAAAAAGTTATCATCGTATCACCGACGTCATTTCATGCCTATCTTCAAACTGTTATGCAAGGGCTTAAAGCGCTTCAAATAGAAAAGAAAGCTGAGGAAATTAAAAAGAGAGTTGGTGAGTTGGGAAAGCATATTGGTGCGTATGAGGAATATTATCACAAGCTCGGCACAACGCTTGGCACGACTGTTTCGCATTACAATGCCGGTTACAAAGAGCTTGGGAAAATAGATAAGGATGTGTATCGCATAACCGATGTTCGTGTCGGTGTTGAAACGGTTGCGCTTGATAAGCCGAAAGTGGAATAGAGCCCCCTCCCAGCGCGCCCCTTGGGGCGCGCTGGGAGGGGGCTCTATGTAGACATATTTACAAATCGCAGGAATGCTTCACTTCTCTTTTGATATATTTTCGTTAGTTAAGACTTGTCATTTTGATTGGTAACAAGTCTGTTTGTGTGTTATTTTGAGAATATTGTGGGCCCATAGCTCAGTTTGGTAGAGCGCTGCATTCGCATTGCAGAGGTCAGGAGTTCAACTCTCCTTGGGTCCACCAAATATCATTACATCATTTTGTGTTGGCAAAATACGTTTTGTTTTGCTCCGAAATAGCAAAGCGTAAATTCAAATAAATAGTATAAAGCAAACATATAGCAAAAATATGTGTGCTATACTTAACTTAAAGAGCTAAGAAAAAATATCTCTAAATTTTAGACTAGACCATTATATGTTTACCATACGAAGAGAACCGGAAAATCCAATACTCATTCCACGGCATACTCACCCGTGGGAATCGGTAGCGACGTTTAACCCATCCGTCTCGCAAACTGAAAATGGTGTATATCTTTTTTATCGCGCTCTTGGAAATTCAAGTACAATCAAGACGCCGACAGATACTATTTCAACCATAGGTATGGCTCTTTCTGAAGACGGCATACATTTTCACTCGCGCAAACAAATCATAACCCCGAAAGAGTCTTGGGAAAAATTTGGTTGTGAAGATCCGCATGTTTCTTTCTTTGAGGGAAAGTGGTATTGCTTTTACACGGCACTTGGCGGATACCCGTTCGGACCTGACACTATCAAAGTGGCGCTTGCCATAGGAGATGCGCCAGATAACTTTACTGAGCGACATATAATTACTCCGTTTAATGCAAAAGACGCAACACTTTTTCCAGAACGTGTTGATGGTGACATAGTTATGTTGCTCACTGTGCATACCGATTGGACGGAAGAATATCCGTACCCGACAATCGCTTTGGCTCGCGCAAAAAGAATAGAAGATTTTTTTAATTCTGAATATTGGCAACAATGGCACGCACATCTTGCAGAGCAAGCAATTCCGGAAATGCGTCGTTCTGAGAATGATTATGTTGAAGTTGGTGCTGCACCACTTTTAACTGAGCAAGGGTGGCTACTCATATATTCATATACTATTGATTTTTACAATAAAGAAAAAAGTATTTCCACTGTTGAATCAGCACTTCTTGATAAAAACAACCCGCAAAAACTCATTTCCAGAACGGAATCTATTATTGTGCCACAAGAATCTTATGAAGAGTATGGTTTGGTACCTAACGCTGTTTTCCCAACAGGTGCCACTCGAGATAATACAGGTATGCTCAATATATGGTATGGCGCAGCCGCTACCGTTTGTGCAAAAGCAAGTGTACGATTTTCAGATATTATTCGCGCACTAAATCCGGAAGATGAGGTTCGTACGTTTCGTCGTGCTTCGCGAAATCCAATTCTTATTCCAAGAGGTAATGGTTTTGAAGAACGAGATGTGTTCAATGCGGCGTCAATTGAGATTAATGGTACGATATATATATTGTATCGTGCTATGAACATTGAAAATACCTCAACCATCGGTCTTGCCATCTCGCGAGATGGCGTCGTTATAGATGAGCGTTTGTCTGAACCGATTTATGTGCCACGCGCAGAATTTGAGATGAAGCGTGGTAATCCAAATGGTAATTCAGGCTGTGAAGACCCGCGCATTGTCCGTATCGGTGATACGCTTTATATGACCTATACCGCTTATGATGGTGTGCATAATCCTGCCGGAGCGGTGTCTTCAATTAGTGTAGATGATTTCCTTTCGCGACGTTTTACTCAGTGGGGAAAGCCAATTATTCTCACCCCAAATGATATTAATGATAAGGACACTGCTCTTCTTCCGGAAAAAATTGATGAAAATTTTCTTCTCTACCACCGTATCAACAACCAAATTTGCGCCGACCTTCTATCAGATATTTCTTCAGGCAAGAAAGTAAATCGTTGCATTGAGATTATTGGCCCTCGTCATGGTATGTGGGATGGCGCAAGGGTTGGTGTCGCTGCTCCACCTATAAAAGTTGGTGATAGGTGGCTGATGTTGTATCACGGGGTATCACGTCATAATACATATCGCCTTGGTGCGATACTTTTAGACGCTAAAGGCACTTCAGTTCTTGCGCGAACCGCTGATCCGGTTTTTGAACCAACCGAATCATATGAGAAGGATGGTGAAATACATAACGTTGTTTTTTCATGTGGGACGGTTGTTCGCGGTGATACTGTATTTTTATATTATGGTGCCGCCGATAAAGTTCTTGGTGTTGCAATTGCATCGCTTACGCATATGCTTAACGCATTATCATAGATGAAAAAACATATGTCACTTCAAGCAATTGTTTTTGATTTGGACGGTACGCTCACAGAAAGCAAATCGCTCATCACCTCGGAAATGGCTCATCTTATTGTGCGTTTACTCAAGAATATGCCAGTTGCCATTATATCTGGCGGTTCTTACACGCAATTTCAAAAGCAACTGTTAAGTGGAATGCCACCGTCTACAAATTTCACAAATTTATATCTTTTTCCAACAAGCGCTGCGCAGTGTTATGTTTGGAAGGATGGTCAATGGATCTTTCTTTACAATCATTCTTTCACATATAATGAACGAGATAAGGTTATGCACGCATTGACGGATGCGCTTCACGAAACTGGCTTTGACCGCTTGCCACCAAAACTTTGGGGTAAGCAAATAGAAGATAGGGGAGCGCAAATTACGTGGTCCGCCCTTGGGCAATTGGCTCCTATTGAAGAAAAGAAAGCGTGGGACACTGACCGAACGAAGCGATTACCGCTTCAGAAAGCATTACTTAAACGTCTTCCTGGATTTGCCGTACGCGTGAACGCAACAAATTCCATTGATATTACACTTGTCGGTATGAGTAAATCATATGGCGTACGACAATTTTCAGAAATTGTACACAGAGCTATTTCCGATATGTTCTATGTGGGCGACGCACTTTTTCCAGGTGGCAACGACGAGATCGTAAAAGAAACTGGAATTATAACTAAACAGGTGACCGGACCGACCGAGACGGCTCATCTCATTGAAAGACTCATTGAAGTTTGACTTCAATATGGTGCGGACAAGTTCTATTCTGGTGGACCCTAGCGGACTTGAACCGCTCGCCTCATCCATGCCATGGATGCGCTCTACCGGATGAGCTAAGGGCCCCTGTATATAATTGTGTCTGTTTATTTTGATGATGGCACACATATTATTTCCAGTCACACAACACTTTCATCACTGTACAGTGCTGGCGAACAATTCTCAAGAGCCATAAACAGACGCACGTTGTGTTATATTATTTTATAATGCGCCGAACAGCACTTGAAATACATATAAGACCACGTACAACTCAAATAATCCACCAAATAATCCATGCGATAATTCAATACGCTTAATGGACTCATGGTTGGACATCGGATGTCCAAAATTTGTTGAGCGATGTCTGACCTTATTCATCCGAGATGTTGTTATATATTGTGAGTACATTAACAGATGAGGAATTTCATCTGTTGTGGACGACGCGTATAGCACTTTGACTAAATTATAAATATCGTGTATAACAGGTGTATAGTTATATTTATAATTTACTATGGTAAAAACTATGAAGACACATACAAAACCAAAAACAAAAAAAACGCTTTCATTTGATGGCGGAATACTTGTTGCTTCATTTCTTGGTACAGTTTCAGAGCGCACTGGCGATGTGCTTTCTCGGCGTTTTGGGATTGGTATACGAACGTCGTGCGAGACTCTTGAGTCAATAGGTTCACGCATCGGTATAACAAGAGAGCGTGTCCGACAAATTGAAAATGCTGGCATTGAAACCATACGTACTTCCGACGCATTTGCGCAAGCGCGTGCTTCATTTGAGGAACTGAGACGCCGTGTTTCCAAAGAAGGTGGAATTATAAAAGAAGACCATTTACTTTCTCTCCTTGCAGGCACGCAACAAGGTCGTAATAATTTTCGTTTCCTATTGGTTGTTGGTGGTGCATTTTTTAGAGAAAGAGAAAGTGATGATTTTTACGCACGATGGCACGTTGATAAGCGTACCGCAAAAGCAGTGCACAATGCATTGGCAAGTTTGTATGAATCACTTCCAGATGAAGAAGTGCTTTCCGAACATGATATTCTCAATCGTTTCCTCAAAGAACTTACCAATGTTAATAATGCATATCGTGATGAAGAAATCTTAAAACGATGGCTTTCTTTGTCAAAGAAAATATCTAAAAATCCGCTCAATGAGTGGGCGCGTGCTACCTCTTCGTTGATTAGGGTAAAAGGTATCCGTGATTATGCATATATGGTTGTGAAGAGCGCAAATAAGCCGATGCATTTCAGTGAAGTTACCAGTGAAATCGTGAGATTGTTTTCAAAAAAGGCACATGTTGCCACTACTCATAATGAGCTCATAAAAGACAAGCGTTTTGTATTGGTTGGGCGTGGTCTTTACGCGCTTGCAGAATGGGGATACCGTCCCGGTGTTGTACGCGATGTCATTACCGATATTTTGAAAGAGGCAGGACATTTAAGTAAGGAAGAAGTAATAGACCGTGTGCAAAAAAGACGTTTTGTAAAGACAAACACCATTATAGTAAATCTTAGTGATTCCAGATTTTTCACGCTTGGAAAAGACGGAACGTACGAATTGGCACGTCAATAATATCCACCCTTTCCTATACGATAGTGTCTTCGTACGGTATACTGAAAGTTGTGGCATTATTGGAAAAACTAGGCAAAGCAACCGGGTCTCCTGGCATCAATACCTCGCCGGTACCAATACTGGTGTTTGGTTTTGTGCTATTTTTTATAGCGACACTTTTTTTTCATACGTTGCTCTTCGCATCGTTTTATTTTTTCATATTATTGATACCGATTATATTTCCGTTTATTCTCATTTATGTTGCATTTCGTATGTGGGTTGATTTTAGACAGTCTGCTTTTATTTCATCGCAAGAATATGTACTGCTTGAGGTAAAGCCACCACGCTCTCATATGAAGACGCCACTTGCTATGGAAAGCATCTTTTCCGGTTTACATCTTTCTCCCGGGGAAAGTACGTGGTATGACAAAAAAATACGCGGAAAAGTTCGTCCATGGTGGTCATTTGAGATAGCGGTTATTGATGGCACGGTTCACTTTTTTATTTGGACACGTGCGACATTGAGAAATGTCGTTGAGGCGCAAATTTACGCGCAAATTCCCGGCGCGCAAATAATTACAGCAAATGATTATGCACGAGCAGTATCTGGACTGCCAGATGAGTGGGGAATATGGGGGTGTGATTTTACTTTAACGAAACCCGACCCATATCCAATCAGAACATACATTGATTATGGGCTTGATAAAACACCATTGAAGGAATTACAACAGGTTGATCCACTGGCACATATGATTGAATATTTTGGTACGTTCGGAAAGGGCGAGCAGGTTTGGTTTCAAATTATCGCGCGTGTTCATAAAGGTGATAAATATCACAAGAAAAATGCCGAAGGGAAGCCATATACATGGGTTGATGAGGGAAGAGAGATTGTTCAAAAAATCCGCGTAATGACAGTTGGAAAAGTAAAGTACAAAGATGTGTTTACTGGAGAGATGAGAGAAACTGACGGATTTCCAAATCCGACAAAAGGAGAGTCTGAAAAAATGGCAGCTATTGAGCACAACGTGGCAAAACAAGCATTTGATATTGGTATTCGGGCTGTATATATTGCCGAGCCGGAAAAGTTTGATGGTTCAAAAATTCCAGGCATTATCGGCTCTCTTCGGCAATTTGGTTCTGAATCATATAATAATTTTAAGCCGACACGTTGGATGACGCTCTTTAATGATTATCCATGGGAGCTTTTTACTAATAAAAGAAAAGATATTGTAAGAAAAAGACTCATTGACGCGTATCGCCGGCGTTCATATTTTTATGCTCCTTTTGTAACACCGCACAACATTATGAGTACTGAAGAGCTTGCCACCATATATCACATCCCGTCATCGTCTGTAGCAACGCCGTCGTTGTCGCGCATTCAATCAGCAACGGAAACACCACCGGCAAACCTTCCAACATAGCATTTTTATGTCTGTTCTTTTTACTCACGCGAAGACGGGAATAACACGGTTGCGTCATATATATAAATGCAACCGTAAACGTTTTTGGCTTGGTGGCGTCGCGCTTATTCTTTCAGGATTTTTAATCGGTCAAGTTGCGCCACCGTCTAATTTTCCTTCCGGTACATATCTACGTATTCAAAAAGGATCCACCGTACGTACGGTTGCCAATGAGCTCGCGCAAGCGCACGTCATTCATTCCCCAACGTCGTTTGTTGTGATGGCTCACCTTACCAACACACAAAAAGTCATTAAAGCTGGCACCTATCATTTTTTAACGCCAATGAGTTTATTTTCTGTTGTGCGACTTTTGCAAACCGGAGCGCAGAGTATACCGATACGAGTTACTTTCCCCGAAGGTCTTACAGTATCGGATATGGCACCAATGATAATAAAAGCAATACCAAACATAGCCAAGGGCACGTTCTTAAAAGTCGCGACGCCGTACGAAGGATATTTATTTCCCGATACGTATGATTTTTCTCCCACTCAAACTGCTACGCAAGTGGTTGCGCAAATGCGCAAAAATTTTGACACACACATTGCGTCAATTACTCCATACATTGTTACCTCTGGGCGGTCACGAAGTGATACGGTGATTATGGCGTCACTTATTGAGAAAGAGGCGCGGACACTTCACACCAGACGTGTTATAGCTGGAATTTTATTCAATCGGTTGCGTATGGGTATGCCACTCCAAGTTGATGCGGTATTCGGATTTATTTTTAACAAACCAACGTATGCACCGTCGGTGAAAGATTTGCATGTGCACTCTCCATACAACACGTACATTCATAAAGGGCTACCGCCGACACCGATAAATAATCCGGGGAGTGATGCTATTCTTGCCGCGGCAACGCCGATTCAAACAAATTATTTATATTATATTACCGGAAAGGATGGTACTATGCACTACGCAAAAACTCTCGCTGGACACGAAAGAAACATTAGGCGTTTTTTGAAATAGTAGATGAATAATCTATCTTTATTATACTATTATACGCTATGGAGAATGTAAAAAATAAAAAAATATATGTCGGACTTTCCGGTGGTGTAGACTCAGCGGTGAGTGCTGCGCTACTGCTTGAAGCTGGCGCGAAAGTATATGGCATATTTATTAAGGGGTGGTATCCTCCGAACCTGCCGTGTACATGGGCATCTGATCGCCTTGATGCGATGCGTACGGCTGCAAGGTTGAAGATTCCTTTTTATACATTAGACGCAAGTGCCGCATACAAAAAGAATGTAATTGACTATCTTATTGCTGAGTATGCCGTAGGACGTACGCCAAATCCTGATATCTTTTGTAATCGTGATATAAAATTTGGTGTTTTTGCGGACTATGCGTTTTCTTCCGGTGCTGATTACATAGCAACCGGACATTATGCCCAATTGCATCGTAATAAAGATGATGACGTAGCTCTTTTGCGCGGAGTGGATGAGAAAAAAGACCAGAGCTATTTTCTCTGGGCTATCTCACGCGATATTTTATCAAAAACAATATTTCCGGTTGGTGCATATCAAAAATCGTATGTACGTGTGTTGGCAAAAAAATACAATATCCCAGTTGCCAAAAAAAGGGATAGTCAAGGAATATGTTTTCTTGGTCCCGTGTCGGTGGATGAGTTTCTACGGTTGGAGTTTGGCACGACTATCGGACGCGCGGTTGATGTTAATGGTAATGAAATCGGTACACACGATGGTGTGGTGTTGTATACCATAGGCGAGCGCGTTGCGTTGCATACTACCCATGCAGGTCCATGGTATGTAATGGCGAAGCATTTTTCTGATAATGAGCTCGTGGTAAGCCCCACCACCAGTGCGGCGCTCCGCGCCGCACTGGTGGTGGGGCTTACCCAAACAAATTGGTTTACCAAAAAAATTGCACCGAGCTATGCACAATATCGTTATCATGGTCCAAAAATAGCCGGTTCAATAGAAATGAAAGACGCTCAGTTTTTTTTCACTCCATCTCAACCACTCCCTGAGGTAATCGCCGATGGACAATCACTGGTATTATATAATGGCGCGCGGTGCATAGGTGGTGGTATACTGCACCTATGCGATATATTAGAAAAAGAGAGCTGACAGCCACAGTGATTGCTTTGGTAGTGATTATCCTCGGCGTCGTTATTTTTTCAAAACATCTCAAAGATTATCCGCTTCCGCAAAAACAAATTGCGACAAGCACACCGACATTGGCAATTAAACTCACTTCTTTTTCTCATTCGTATCGTCGTGGAAAATATACTTTTGATGGGGCGATAACGGTTCCGACAGTTTGTTATATCGCCTCGGCAAAGTCCGCGCTCGTTCCTTCAACGACGCCCACACTTATTCGTCTTACGGTTACTGTGCCAACAGATACCGGACGTTGTCTACAACTTCCTGCGACTACAACATTTAGCATTGCTCAACATTCCGATAAAAATGCCACGGTACGGGTATATCTAAACGGCAAACTCGCAACCTCAACCGCACTTTAAATTAAAAATAATATGATTGAAATAATCAAAGCTGAAGGAAATAAAGAAGAGTTTGACCCAAAACGCCTACATGCATCACTGGTGCGCGCTGGAGCTGGAGACCATACCGCGTGGCATATAACCGATGCAATAGCAAAAACTGTTCGGAGTGATATGCATACGCGCGACATATATCGTCGCGCGTTTACCATGCTTCGTAAAGAAACTCGTCCTGTTGCGGCGCGCTATGCATTGCGCAGAGCACTTCTTGAGCTTGGTCCCTCGGGCCATCCTTTTGAGGATTTTATGGCGCGAGTATTTGAAAAAGAGGGTTGGAAAGTACAGTGGCGAAAGATGTTGCAGGGGGTGTGCGTGCCACACGAGGTTGATGTCTATGCTCACAAAGGACAATCAACATTGGTGGCGGAATTAAAATATCACAATACGGCAGGATATAAGACTGATGTAAAAGTGGCATTGTATGTCAAGGCTCGTTTTGATGACATCTGGTCGTACGCGGAGAAAACGGCAATACCAAAAGTGGAACGCGGACTTCTTATTACCAACACAAAGTTTACCAGTCAAGCAATCGCGTATGCACAATGCGCTGGGCTTGAGCTTATGGGGTGGGGATATCCGGAAAATAACAGTTTATATGAACAGCTTTGCAAAACGCGTGTATATCCAATTACCGCATTGACCTATCTAAAAAAAGCTGAGAAAAGGCTTCTTATTGACAAAGGGGTTGTATCTTGTGATATGCTAAGGGAGAGGCGAGATGTGCTACGCTCTTTGCATATGTCACCACAGCGGATTGGGGCAATCATCGCCGAAGCAGATGCACTGCTGGCACTCCCGCATCCATATTAAGTAATATATTTTTTATATGAACACACAACCAAACACACAGCAGTCAAATGAACAATCACGGCAAACAGATACCATTTTGAAAACCAGATTTATTTTAATTTTTATCTTTGGTTTTGCTTTGGGCGCGTTGACGATTATTGCGTGGGATAATGCACCGCAACAAATTAAAAATTCCGGTGTGTCAACGACATCTGGAATATCAACCACGACATCAGCTAAAAACAAAACGGCAACTTCTACTGAAAAAGTACCGGCATTGTTTTCCACCGGAGTTGGAACCGGAAGAGTTACCGTTACCAATCAGTCGGCTGGAGACTCCGTCTTGGTTGAGTCGGTTACCGTACCACCTCCTGGCGTATGGGTTGCCGTACGAGAAACGTATGGAAAAAGACTTGGTAATATTTTAGGGGCGGCATATGTTCGCGGTCCGCGCTCAAACCTGTCCGTCGGTCTTTCGCGAAATACTCAGCCAAACAGATTGTATGTTATTGAACTATATCGTCCGGGACCTAAAGAGGGTGTGTTTAATGTAAAAACGGAAAGTGTTTACGTTGATCTTGGTACCGGCAGAGGTGTTATCGTTCCGTTTCAAACAAATTCCACAACACGCACCGGTACAGCGGACACCAAATAAATGGCATTCGGCGGTTACAAAATAAAGGGTGATTGGGTGCGCTTCAAACCGGAATCAAAAGATTCGTTTGTTATCAGTCGCTCAAAGATTGACCGCTTTACAGAATGCCCACGTTGTTTCTGGCTTGAAGCGCGCTATGGTATCGGACGCCCAAGCACAGCGCCGTTTACCCTTAACAACGCGGTTGATGAACTTTTCAAAAAAGAATTTGATGTGTATCGCGACAAGGGTGAGGCTCATCCGATTATGAAAAAGTATGGTATTGATGCTGTGCCGTATTCACACGAAAAGATTGAAGAATGGCGCGATGCTTTCAAGCGTGGAATTAAGTACCATCACGAGCCGACCAACATTACGCTTCGCGGAGGAATTGATGATGTGTGGGTAAATCCGAAAGGCGAGCTCTATATTGTTGACTACAAAGCGACGGCAGGAAAAAAGGAAATCACACTAGATGACGATTGGAAGGTTGTTTATAAGCGACAAGTGGAGGTGTATCAATGGCTTTTCAGAAAAAATGGCTTTACGGTTTCGCCAACGGCTTATTTTGTATATGCCAATGGTCAAAATGATCGTCCGGCTCTCAATGAAAAACTTGAATTTGATATTACGGTTCTTCCGTACGAGGGTGATGACTCGTGGATTGAATCAACATTATTTAAATTGAAAGAAGTCGTAGCTTCAGATAGCCCACCCGACTTTGCGATTGATTGTGAGTATTGTTCTTATCGCACACACGCCGGCAGAACACTTCTTGCTCTCCATCGTGAAAACATAAAGAAAAAATAATAACCCATTGGTACGCTATGTTGTTATAATATAGGAACAGAATGCAAATGAGATATTTTCAAAAAATATTCTTATGACAAATCAAACCCTCATCAAGTTACTTAAAATATCTGGCGTACTCAAAACTCCAGAAATTGAAGATGCGTTGCGTGCAATTGATCGCGTGGATTTCGTGCCGGATGATATTCGTTCAGAAGCATATCTGGATACTGCTCTTCCAATTGGATATGGGCAGACCATCTCGCAACCAACTGTCGTTGTGTTTTGTCTTGAACAGCTTGCGGTTGAGAATGGTAATCGTGTACTTGACGTTGGGAGTGGGTCTGGTTGGACAACTGCACTTTTGGCACACTTGGTTGGAGAAAGTGGGGAGGTTGTCGGTGTAGAACGCATCCCGAAACTAGTAGTTTTTGGTCAATGCAATTTAGATAAATATAATTTACGGCACGCAAGTATTGAACAAGCTGGAGAAAAACTTGGTAAGCCAGATCTTGCTCCATTTGACCGTATTCTAGTTTCTGCGTCAGCGGAAAGAATACCAGAAACACTCAAGGCGCAACTCTCTGATGAAGGTCGTATGGTGCTTCCTGTACAACAGGCGATATGCGTTGTTGAACGTATCGGTGAAAAATTTTCCACAACATGTCACGATGGCTACGTCTTCGTTCCGCTCATCATGGCGGAGCATTAATTAATGTCGCTCGACCAAGTCTTACCCACCTTTTTCGCTATGGCGGTTTTGCGACACGGAACGTTCATATTGTGGTCTGACTTATACAGTATTTCCACAGAGTGATATGCTTGTACTATGAAAGTAAAAATTGACTCATCGTGGAAGAAATATTTGACATCGGAGTTTGAGAAACCATACTTTGTGGAACTTACAGAATTTGTGAAGCGTGAATATATGAGAGAGCCGGTGTATCCCGCTCCGGGAAATATATTTCGCGCGTTTGACTTATGCCCATTTGAAAAAGTGAAAGTTGTGATATTGGGTCAAGACCCATATCACGGGCAGGGGCAGGCAAATGGTCTTTGTTTTGCAGTAAATGAAGGAATTAACATTCCGCCGTCTCTTCAAAATATCTTTAAGGAAATTGAAAGTGACTTAGGAACACCAACAACAAAACGGGAAAAATGGGAAGGTCAGACCTTCCCAAAAGTTAGCACATCCACAAAATGGGAAGGTCTGACCTTCCCAAAAGGTGGGGGTGATTTATCCGGTTGGGCGAAGCAGGGAGTGCTCCTATTAAATGCGACGCTCACTGTGCGTGCGCATATCGCCGGTTCGCACCAAGGCAAGGGCTGGGAAGAGTTTACAGATGCGGCAGTGCGCGCGCTTTCCGACGAGCGCGAGCATCTGGTTTTTATGTTGTGGGGAAATTATGCCAAACAAAAAGGCGCACACATTGATAGGGAAAAGCATTTTGTTCTTGAGGCGGCACACCCGTCACCTTTTTCTGCATACAATGGCTTCTTTGGTTGCAAACATTTTAGTAAAGCAAATGAGTACCTCCGTGCGCACAACGTGCCATCCATTGATTGGTTATAAAATTTATTGCTAACTACACATGCTTGTGATAAGGTGCCAATAGAGGATAGTCACTCGCTGTTCATTTGGAGGATAGGAAAATGACTGCAACTGTGGAAGTAAACTTGGAAAATGCCATTTTGAACGTTATAAGTTCACTTACTCTTGGTAGTAATTGTAGAGTAAGTTTTGGTTGTAAGAAAAATGTACGATTAATTAAGTGGGTAATGGACAGTAATTTCATTCCCCAAAGAAAAATTGAGGCAGTCGTGCACGAACGTTTGTGCACAATTGGAAGAGAAGCATATGAGTGGTGTGTAAAAATGTCACACCACCCTAATCATATCATATCCAGTGAGGCGTTTGGATATGCGATAATTCATCGGAAGATTTCCGATGACGAGTTATCAAA
>VAOZ01093608.1_pt1 | contig 34469 bp, 29 predicted proteins | sample 3394041 | NCBI WGS metagenome assembly VAOZ01 (sample SAMN08290431, study PRJNA428436) | hydrothermal vent metagenome | isolation source: Deep-sea hydrothermal vent chimney | place: Indian Ocean: Southwest Indian Ridge
ATCAAGATGTTCTTGTGCATCTGAAAAGAATGAAAAATCGTTTGAATTTAGGTATGCTGGGTTCATAAGAGGGGTCTTTTTATTGGGTTATGAATGTCAGACACTTATAAAACCAATATCTTGATCCCTCTTTCTTTTAAATTCAACTCTTAATTGTTGAATTTGCTATATAATTTCGTCGTTTTAGAAGATCTGCACCCTAATCATTTCCCAGCCTGGAATCCTTGCTCGAGGCCAATAAATCAGCATATATTGTTTCAGCCAAACCATCAGACACATCAAATTTCGGAAACCAACCGGTAGCTATCAATGCTTTGGTATCCACCACAGGGGCATCAAGTTCTCCCTCCCGGTATGGCACCTCCCCAAACCCTAGTTTTGGTATAATTTTTACACCAAGTTGAGTTTCCACCTCAGACCGCATTGTCTCCACAAACAGCCTTACGGTACTAAGCTTGCCAGTACCAACATCATACTGAACAAAAGAATCATTGTTGGGCAATTCAATAAGATGAAGATAGGCACTAACCACATCTTCAATATATATAAAGTCCCGTTGTTGCTCACCCTTAGTTAATGGAATTGAGGAAATATCCGCTAACATCGTATTGAACAGCCAACTCACAAATTTAGACTCATCATCTTTTGGCCCATATATATGTTGCAATCTTAGATTTACTATTTTTATTCTTTTACTAAAAACATGCAGCCAATCAACAAAATGCTTTTTAGTAAGGGCATAGTAATTCATGTAGCCCTGAATCACCGAGCCAGCATTAAAGAAAGAGTCTGTGTTTAAAAAAACTGAAGCTTTAAACTTTGCCGCCGCTTCAAGTAAGCGTAGCGCGAAAAAAATATTTGTTTCTACTACAGCACTGGCCAAATCGCCATCCCTGCCATAATGACAAGCGGTATGTATTACCGCATCAATCGGCCCGTCCATAAAAGCATCTTTTAACGATTGCTCATCGGCATTAATCCATTGCACCTTTTTAAGCAGGTGTTCAACACGCCATGTATTAGAAGTGGTGCGTTTGATTGCTATTACCCTGTAGTCATGTGCCACCATTGCCTCTAGCAGATGACTCCCCAGAAAACCAGTAGCGCCACTAAGTATTACAATTTTCTTTCCTGCCATTTTTTTAAGAATATTGTCCCATCAACAAATTATCACTACCTGATTCTTTCTTCTAGATATTAAGAATGGAGCATCCTGCGTGATCCACAATACTTGCCCGCACTCATGAATGCTCGAATTTTCTCAACTGTGTAGTCCAGCATAGTTGTATTAAGACCAGGATAAACTCCAATCCAGAAAGTATTATTCATAATGACATCTGTATTTTTCAACCCACCAACAACACGGTATTGCCTATCTTTGAAATACGGTTGGCGCAAAATATTGCCAGCAAACAATAAACGAGTACCAATCTTGTTTTGATCAAGGTATTCGAGAAGATCGACACGGTTAAATGGAACATTATCCTTCAATGTGACCGGAAATCCAAACCAGGCGGGAACACCACCCGGTGTCGCTTCGGGAAGAATCAGGAATTCTTCACGAGATTTTAGATTTTCTTTAAGGTACAAAAAATTTTGTTTCCTCTTAGCAATAAATTCATCGAGCATATCCATCTGCGCTAGCGCACAGGCTGCTTGAGTATCTGTGATCTTGAGATTGTATCCAAGATGCGAATAGGTATACTTATGATCATATCCTTCAGGCAAGTCACCCAAATTCCAACGAAAGCGCTTACTACAAGTATTATCTTTCCCTGGTGCACAGAAGCAATCTCGGCCCCAATCCCGGAAAGATTCAATAATTTTTTTTAATTTGCTATTGTTGGTGAATACAGCCCCGCCTTCCCCCATAGTAATGTGATGAGCAGGGTAAAAACTCAGAGTACCAATGTCGCCAAAGGTGCCAACAGAACCCGGAGCAGGGTTTGGAGAGTGGGACGTGGGAGACATTGTATAGGTAGAACCGAGGGCATCACAACAATCTTCTATTAACCATAGTCCATATTTCTTGGTAATTTCAGTCACTGCCTCCAGGTTAAATGGGTTGCCCAGAGTATGGGCTAGCATGATAGCTTTAGTCTTGGGGGAAATGGCTTCTTCGATCTTGGCTACATCAATATTGTAGGTTGGGATTTCCACATCCACAAACACCGGCACTGCGCCAAACTGGAGGATAGGATTGACCGTCGTAGGAAAACAAGCAGCAACCGTAATAACCTCATCCCCCGGCTTTAGAGCACGTTCGCCGAGTTTACGCGAGGTCAATGCCGAGAATGCAAGTAGATTTGCTGATGATCCTGAACTGGTTGTAAGCACGTGTTTCACACCAATAAATTCGGCAAGCCTTTTCTCGAAAGCCGCATTGAACCGCCCAGTAGTTAGACAACCGTCAAGTACGGCTTCCACCATGTTCTGTATCTCACCTGCCCCGATTACCTTTCCAGAAGGCGGCACATCAGATTTTCCAGGCTCAAAAATATTTGGACTGAGAAATAATTCAGCATACTGACGAGACATCGCCACAATTTTATCTCTAAGTTCCTGTTCTGTCATTTCTGTAACTCCGCGCCTTTTAACTTTTGAATAAAATATTAGCCTACCAAAAAGCATAATTTATCATACATAAAATTGCTAATAATCAAGCTATCCCTTGAATCACTAGCGCGCACAAATAACCATACCTTATCTCAATAGAGAACAGGTAGTACCAATGTTCCCTGGTGATTCAAAGGCCATTGAAAAATACATGAACCTGTCCTCATTCAGTTTAATGGGCGCGATCCTGCTGTGCATGGTCAGGCAACAAAGAACGCTGTAGCTTGCGCTTAATAACTTCAATGAAATAATAAAAAGGCGAAAGGTATGTATTAGGGTATACCAAGGAAGTTAATAGCAAATTCAATGGTCGCACGTAATAGTACCCAGATTCTTTCTTGCGGAAAAGCATTCGCATATAATCAGGAAAGAATGTTCTAAGCGCAAAATTCCTACATTTCAGATATTGAAGAAATGACAAACCATTCTTTCGGTACTCATCCAGAGCTTCAATCAGGCGGACAATATTAATAAGAGGTGACATTGGAGCCCACTCTCGCACACCATTTAGATTGACAGTCAACGGCGTTGAAAATATATAAGCTTGAGACTTAGCAAACGCCCTTGCAAATATTTTCACATGAGGAAATGTGTTATCAAAATTGGAGAATGTTCGCATGTCTGAAATAGCATCACCATCAAGGACACCCACATTTTCCATCCATTTTTTTCTCCTGAAAACAGCCAAGAACATGGCGCCCACAAAATCAAAAGAAACCTTTGGGTCTATCAAACCGATAAAACTTCTTCTTTCCGTCACTGTATAGGAGGAAAAAGTAGTTAAATTAGCGGGTACATTAACAGTATCGAACGGATGAGGAAATGAAGAAACATATTCTATTGGTAAATTAAATGAATTTACATAGAAGAAATCGACATCTATGTATTTATCAATTAAACCAACGACCGTTGTCAAGGCATGAGGAAGAAGCAAATCATCATCACCAACAAGCCAAACAAATTCGCCGTCAGCCATATCAACGACATTAAGAAAATTCCTGGCCATACCGACATTTTCAGGGAAAACAAAACTCTTGATATTTAGCTTGTTCTTCGCTTCACTAATCACATTCATAGTGTTATCAGTTGAAGCATTGTCGGAAATACATACCTGATAATCAATCTTGTCCTTTTCTTGATTTGAAATAATTGATTGCAAACAATTGGCTAAATGCGATGCGCGATTATACGTGGGAATGCAAATTGATATTTTCATGGTAAATAAAGCCTTGCTAATTTAGGCGTTCGCCAAAACGTGAGTCACAATAGATTAAATTAACAGACCTATTCCAATACCAATAATGACAATATACCGCTTCACAACAACCTTAACCAGCCATCAGAAAGTCAAGAAAAATGTCTTTGGTAAAATGATTCGCAGATTGTGGGGATGTTAAATAGTCATATTTGTATTGTTCATATTTGTTTAGATCCACTGCAGGCATACCGATCTGGTTCGCATGTTGGAGCTCATCCGCATTATACAAGGCACCTCCCAGAACTTTCGAAAGATTTTCAATGAAAGGGAAAAGCCAATCAGGCCCACGAACCTTCATTTCACTATTGTAAAGAAAAATAGCGGGTTTTTCATACAAAACTGCAAAACTGATGGAAGTACTTATATGGCTGAGAACGAAATCACAGTCCTTCACAAGTTCGTTAGTCTTATATTTAAACATCTCCCTACCATGATAGACAGACTGTTTATAATCTGATGTTGGATGAACCGCAACAATTATGCGAACCCCCCATTTTTCTTCCACTACATCGAAAAAATGATTCATTCCCCGAAAATAATCATCAGGGTTGATCGTTCTCATTTTTAGTATTTTCCAGGCAGGATGGTAAGGCATGTTATTATCAAGAAAAACAGCATACCGCCCTCTTACCAACCGTGTTGTATCCTCCCTCAGAGAAAGAAAATGATCATAATCTAAATGATTCACTTCTATAATTCGGGATTCCCCCTTATGTCGATCAATCGCCTGTCTTCCCGCAGCAAAGACCATGTCGTATTTTTTTGCCCTAGAAATAGCGCTTAAGTAGAATGCACCTTTATTAAGGAGTCCTTTCCACAGGAGAGCTGCTTCTCCCGTCATAATTCTTTTAACAATTCGATTGACCCCATTTTTCTGCTCAGGAAACGGGAGGGCTCCTCTCCCAAAAAAAGCTGTGTGGCAGCTGTTTTTTGCAAACAACCTGTGCAACCACAAGATATCCCACTCATAGGGAGGACTAGGTATAAAAACAGTATGATCAATATCCTCACTAGCGATTCTTTTTTTTACCTCATTCTTGTGGTGAATTTTAACTATAATATCTAAGCTTATTGGATCTGTTATGGCAAAGTCGTGAGAATAAAGAACACTCATATCCCAGTACTCAACTGCAATGCCATTTTGCATAAGCTCTTTAATGAAAAGATTCCTGGAAATCTGCCTGGTTAAGGGCTCTATATTTATATAAATAACTTTCTTCATTGAACCTCAATTATTAGAGATTTAAACTTTTTCCCAATATTTACTTCAAATAATCCCCGGCGTTTTATATGAAGTGTCTGTCAATTGTATCTGTTTTCAATCACAGAAAAATTTCCGGGAAGTCACCATTGGCCTTGTGATAATCCTCATGCCGGCCAATATCGATCCAATAGCCATCGAGCCGATGATGGCAGACCAGCTTTCCATCATCGATCAGGGTAGCAAACAGCTCCGGCATATCAAAAAAGGTATCGTGTGGTACGAATGGCAAGGCCTCGGGAGAAAGAACATAGATTCCGGCATTGACCAGAGCCTGATGGACCGGTTTCTCCTCCAACTCCTCGATCCGATTCTCAGCTGTACGCACCACACCATAGGGAATCTGGTACTCGTGCTCACGAACAGCCATAGTAGCCATAGCTCCATTGGCAACATGATCATCCAGCATCTCGCCGTAATCAGCTGTCACCAGCAAATCAGCATTGGTTATCAGTAACGGTAAATCCGGAGGCTTTGGCAAAAGGCTCAAAGCACCAGCGGTCCCTAGTCTTTTATTTTCGCGTATATACCGAACCTCAGCGCCAAATTTCGCCCCATCGCTGAAATACTCTTCAATCTTCTCTGCATGATAATTCACCGCCAACCATATGTGGCGAAAACCCTGCTCGACAAAGCGACAGACAATGGTTTCCAATAGCGGACGGTTTCCGACGGTCAGCATTGGCTTTGGTGTGTCACGGGTCAGTTCCTTTAACCGCTTACCCAACCCGCCCGCCATAATCACTACCCAGTTATCTCGCGCTGGGATGGTCAGAAAATCATCAATTGTCTTAAAATCAACAACCCGGCCGTTGTCATCCAATACCGGGATCTGATGCAATACCAATGTCCGCATTTTCGCCAGGATATCTTCCGTCGACTCATCCTGTCTGGCTGTGGTGGGGGTCCGGAACATGCAACGCTCGACCGGATCGTCCAGCCCTATGCCATTCAGCAAACCACGACGAACGTCACCATCAGCAAGGGAACCCAGTAAGCAGCGATCTGCATCTACCACCAGTGCCATCTGAGTTGACGCGTCATTAATTCTGGCAATCGCCTCACGAAGAGGCGTATCAGGTAAAATAAGAATTGACTCCCAAGCCTTCATCTACTCATCCTTGTTAGCAGTATTCGATACATAACAGGGTAACCTGCCAAATGCTTTTATACATTGTAAACACCCGATTTATATCCGGCCAAATTAACGGGATTAGCAAACCAGTCAATCGTTTCACTCAAACCGCGTCGAAAGCCTTCACGCTCACCATACTCCGGCACCCATCCGCACAGTTCACGGGCCTTGCTATTATCCGCCCACAAGCGCTCGACCTCACTGGCGGAAGGGCGAAGGCGCACATCATCGGTCTCTATCTCGACTTCCACTCCCATGAGCTCGGCGATCATCTCGACCGAGTCACCGATTGAAATCTCGTAGTTACTGCCGATATTGATAACCTGCCCGATAGCGTCATCGGCCTTGGCCACCGCAAGGAATCCCCTAACAGTATCCTTTACATAATTGAAGTCGCGTGTGGGGTGGATGGCGCCAAGCTTCAGGCGTCTGGCACCATTGGCAATCTGCGTAATGATTGTAGGGAGTACCGCCCGTGCCGACTGGCGCGGCCCGTAGGTGTTGAACGGACGGATAATGCTGACTGGTAATTCAAATGAAGTAAAAAAGGAGTAGGCTAATTGGTCGGCAGCGATTTTGGTGGCCGAATAGGGGGACTGTCCCTGCAGCGGGTGCTCTTCAGTGATCGGTACAAAACGCGCTGTACCGTACACCTCACTGGTACTGGTATGTACTACTCGCGATACATTCAGATCACGAGCCGCCTGTAATACGTTCAGCGTTCCCTTGATATTGGTATCCACGTAGGTGTCTGGCGAATGATAGGAGTAGGGAATAGCAATTAGCGCAGCCAGATGCAGTACTATGCTGCACCCCTCCATTGCCTGGCGAACACCATTCGGATCACGAATATCCCCGGAGAACACATCGAGGTTCTCACGCACTCTCTCCGGAGCATGATCTAACCAACCCCATGAGTTGAACGAGTTGTAACAGACAAAAGCGCGCACGTCGTGGCCAAGACTCACCAACTCCTCAGTGAGATGTGAACCAATAAACCCATCAGCGCCAGTAACAAGAATTTTGCTCATACTATTTTCCTTCCTAACCCAAAAACATCCTACAGATTACCCATATTTAATAAATCAAATAATCATCAAGCATAGCCATCACATCCAAATACTCTTTTCTAACCAACTCAGTATTTTCCCGAAAAACCGGCTCTGTTCCAGTATAATCCCGGTAATCAATATATTTCAGCATCTTGCTGGTCGAACCATTGGTAGTGATTGTCGCCAGGTCAATATGTTGCTGTGCCAGCTGAAAAAAATCGATATTGTGATCATCATTATACAGGGTCTTCCCTCGCCCTTTTTCATAGAAATGCGGAATGCGTTGCGGAAAGTGCGTATAATCGCATCCTACCAGGTAAGCGCTTTCAAACCCCATGTAAACCGCCATGCCGATCATGGCATCCAGCGCACCTCTGAAAAAGAAGGCCCCTTTCATGTCAAACGTATCCGCGCTGGGGTTCTGAATATCAAAATGGTGCAAATAATGGATATTATCCCCGGATATCCCAAACCTGTTAGACAGGCTAGTGAAGAAACTGATGTGAGGGTAAAGCTTCTGTATCCTTTTCTGCATGGCAGAATGATGGTTCCGTTCAATTTTACCTGTTATGCTGTGCCTCCAGAAAGGATAAAACCAGAACGGGGCGATGGTAGCGTAATATCTTACATCAAGCGCATCGAAATCCTTATGAAACCATATGTATGTGCAGCCTATTGACACCTTGTCATTAAACTCTCTCAGGTCCATATCCTTGAGAGAGATCCCGTTCCCGAAGATATAACAGCTTTCCCCCTTATGACGATCCTTAAAAATTCCATTCCTTGCAAGAAGATTCTTCGAACAATTGAATAGAATTTTATTTTTTACGTCCATAAAGATTTTCCTGAATCAATAGCCACTCTTCTTTTTTTCGCCCATTTATTTGGCGCTGCTACCGAATCCTTTGGCAAATCATTGGCATCCAGACGTGGCAATGTCAGAGGATCATCTGTTTCCAGGTCAGCAATATCCACCTCTGTACTGAAGCCAGCCGTGCAGTTTTTCTCTTTAAGAATGGATAACAAGGACTTATCATATCCCCCGCACGGGTAACACATAATCCAACGCTCGGTATCACTTCCCACTTTTTCCAAAAACTGGAGCGATAAATCGATTTCTCTCCTCTGCGCATCTACAGAGATAGAATTAAGCCAGCAATGCTCATATCCATGACTACCAATATACATACCATTGCTTTGCAAATGTGCTACTTGTTCCAGACTCATATAAAGCTCTCGAGAGAAAGTCTCTCCATCAACGGATACAAATTTTTTAAACAACCAGTCAGCGAGAATATTGCGTAGTTCTTTTGGCAGATCGCGTTGCAACATGCGCTTAACAAATATTGTCTCTGCAGAGTCAAACCGGTTTGGAGCTCCACATTTTTTCCAGTAGAAATCATTTGATTCAAGATGAAAGACGTTTCTGTACTCGTCCAAAGCTTGGAAAATATATTCCACCAGCAAATTCTTTTCGGGCGTTGATGCAATGATAAAATGAATCTTATTAACATCCAAAACCTTATTTTCAAGAATGGGCTCCACGGGAGGGAAAAAACAACCCGGTAGTTTTTCCTTTTTGAGAACAGGAAAAACTTCAGTAAAATGATCAATATAACCATCATCAAAAGTAAGAAGCAGTGCATTCGGCGGCAAGCAAGAACCCGATTCAATTGCGTCCATCAGCTCATACGCGCTTATGACATGATAGTGTTTCTTGATATAAGCAACTTGTTCTTTAAATAGATCGGTTTCAAGTCCCTTAATATCTGGAAACATTGAATGTTTCAATTGTCTCACATAATGATACATAACAATGGTTAGCTTCATTATGCGTTACCTATTCTGCACCGCTCAGCTTCTCATAGGTATTCATCGTCGGCCTGTCAAGATCAGCATCCTGCTTGGTTATATACAGCCGGGAAGTGTCAGCCATCTCCCAAAAGTTATCCCTACTCCAGTATATCAACGATGTCGTAGGTGGTGTCCTAAGCTCCATGGGATGAAACAAATGAGGAAACTGGAAGCAAAGATCGTCATTAATCGAAAACCAGCCGGAGCTAACAAAATTTCGGCTTGTCTTTGTGGAAGTACAGTAGAAATCAGCCAAATGAATATTATTCTTTGTGCAATAATCATGAATGAAGCTGATAGCCGCTGGCATATCACTTTGATCGCCAATAAAATCCATTACATGTACTATTTTCAGATTCTCAATGCTTGTTTCTTCTCTCAGAGCAACATAAACACCCTTGCCCTTATTACGCTTCGAATGGATCACAAATTGTCGATACTCAAAAACAGGATGATTTGCATAACGCCATTCAAGAAATTTGAAATCCCTGCTAAAAAAATTCAGTTGCTTGCGAATAAAAGGCTGAAGGTGCTGGATGCTCTGGCTATCTGCGATTCTGCTTTCGAATGGAACTGCATTTCCCAAAACGGACCATTGCCTTGCCAGTTTTTTAGCCAACACGTCATATTTTGCATGCACGGACACTGAATCAAAATCAAAAACCCTTAGATAACGAGGAATAGCTCTTATATAACGAAAACCGCTTCGCATATAGATAGATAATGCTGCATCTGTTATTCCCATTCCGATCAACACATCGTATCTTGCCTGTATCTTTTTCAGTATCTTTGCGCCGACACCTTTACCAAGATATTTCTCATCCACCATCCAGGTTGTCAGCTCTGCCCCATTCACGTCGGAACCATTGATGCAAAATGGCCTCGTGTTCAGTCCCATGACCCCAACCAGTTGGTTTGAAATATCATCAACAGCAACCATGCAATGGTCATCTCCTGCATCAGATGGAGAACATGTAAACTGCCATTCATAAAAAAAACGGTTTGCTAATGCTATCTTTCTCTTCCAGTGCTTTTCGTAAAAATGACAAACAGTTTCGCTGTTAACATTTAATTCCTTTGCATCGCCGATAACTATGGCCACATTTTTTCCTTATTGAACGGCTGCCACCAATTACAACAGTATTTGGACATTCGACTAAACCCCGTGTCAGCCATATTTTCTGGCGACCATGACGGAGAATGAACTTGCTGCGGCAACAAACCCCGATCCCTTCTTTGCCTGGGCGCCCATAAGATGGCGAACAAGCCAATTCAGTTCACCTGGGTGCGGACTGACCCTTGATGGCAGAAGATTGAGCGCCTTACGCAACCGGAAGGGAAAACTTAACATGACTGACCGATACAGATGCCGCCATGATGTCTCCCTGAGTTCAGCCTCTTTCTCAACCTTGAATCCCGCTTGTTCCAGCACCGCCACCCAATCCGCGCGACGATATTCATGCTCGCCATTTTGCCGCCGGGTCAATGGACCGCTATCGTAACCATTGGCAGCCAGCCACTCGGGACTGTACTGTACATCAAGCATGAACTCCCGTTGCTCATCCGTCAGTCCGTCATGATGGATGCGATCGATCATAATCAGTGGGGCTCCGGGCTTGAGAACACGACTTGTCTCCCGAAGCGTCACCAGAAGATCGTCACTATGGTGAAGGGATGCGTATTCAACACAGAAATCGACACTTGAATCCGAAAGCTCCATATCATCGAATGAACCGATCACCGGAATAATACGATCTGGCTCATCAGGACATAGCGCCTGGATAATCCTTGGCTGAAGCATCTGTACCACCTTGGGTACCACCTCTACCGCATAAATGGGTTCGGCTTGCGAAAAGCGCCGAGCAATATACGTGGAAAAAATGGAGACGCCAGCCCCTAGTTCCAGTCCAACGCCATGGAGGTTCATATCCCCTATCGCTGAAAAGACTTCATCAAAGAAAGCATCCATGCCCTTTGCCGACTTGCCGACATACCCTTGCAGAATCTCATCGACTGTTCTTGCGGCATAGGCTTCCGCAAATCGATTGCGATTGGACACAACCGGAGAATCAATCCAGGAAGGCAACCGCCACTGGAGAAGAGTAGATTGGACTTCAGCTTTCATGAATACATATCCTCGGGCACATCATCATTCATGTCTCATACTATTGCACATGGCTGATATCTCAACGATACCAGCCGTCCCTGACTTCGCCCTTCAGAGTCATACCTTTACGTATCAGTGCTTGATCGATAGGCACTGTTGCCAGATGCTCCGCTATTTTTTTACCAGCACCGCCCATATAGTAAGGATTCTCGGCGGTTCGGCACAATTGGCGGAAATCCTCGTCAAACAGACAGTATTTAATCTTGGATACGATCCCATCAAAATCATAATCGGCGTCCAGCACATTGTTTCCTCTCAGGCGCCCCTTCTGTCGCGATCCGATGTTCACCGTCGGACAGCCGAAGGCGGGGGTATCCTTGATGCCTGACGATGAGTTGCCGGTACAGGCAACCCGGTTTGACGGTTCACGCGCCAAAGCCAAAACACCATGGTAAAGATGCCTGCCAAGGGAACGGTGCAGTTGCATATTCGGCACTTTCCTGGCTACCAGGGACTCCAGTTCATGCGCAATCGCACTCCCACCCGCATCATTGTTTGGATAGGTAAGGATCACCTGAACCCCTTCGCCGGCCAGATGCTCAAGCGCCTGCAGCGATGGTTTCAGTTGCGTAACAGCCTGCTCAAACTCGGTTGTCACCGAATGTTGCGTGAAAAGGACAACGGGCCTGGTCATATCCAGACCAAGCCTTTCGCAAACCTCATCCGCACCTGCAAAACGTCCCTCCATGATCAAATCAATGGCCGGAAAACCCACCGTATGCACTCGCCATGGCTCCTCCCCCATTGCCAGAATCCTGTTCGTGGCCTGCTGGTTCGTCGTAAAGTGAAGATGCGAAAGTTTGGTCATGGCATGGCGCACCGAGTCATCGAGGGCTCCGCCTTCCGTGAGGTCGCCTCCTTCGATATGCGCCGTCGGAATGTTCATCTGGCTCGAGGCAATCACGGCAGCAAACCCCTCGAAACGATCAGCGTAGACCACCATAATATCCGGCCTCACCTCGGCCAGTACCTTGCTGATAGAGAGAATTCCAGAACCAATCGCCTGAGCCGTGGCAAAAAGAGAGGCCGCATCCATCTCAATCTCAACCTCGGCATCGATGCGAAACCCATCAGCATTGATCTCATCGATTGTATGCCCAAAATTGGCATCCAGGTGTGCACCTGAAACAAGAAGCTTGTATTCCAGATCTGGATGTTCATCAACAGCTCGGAGTATTGGATATTGCAAGCAGTATTCGGCACGATTTCCCGTAAATACAGCCACTGTTCTCTTGGTCACGCTTCTTTTCTCCCCATCTTTTTCTTCGATAATAACAATCGCATTCCTTTTTCCAGCATAGTTTGTGGCAGCCACCCTAATTGATCGACGGTTTCACTGATATCGAGAGTGTTGCATGACAACTTGCCGGAAGGCTTCGTGGCAACGATCCCGCGCCCCGCCTCGCCGACAAGGGCCAATGCAAGGCCCGCCAAATCGCCAACCCCCGTACCCACGCCTGTTCCGACATTGTAAATACCACTACAATTCAAGTTGACCATCGCTGCCAACGCCAGGGCCACATCCTCGACCCAGATAAAATCGCACACAGGCTTATCGTCGCGGATCTGCAACGGCCCCGTCCCAGGAATCTGCCCAAGAATAGTTGATACCACATTGTTTGATGACATCCCCGGGCCATACACATTACTTAACCGGGCCACAACACCACCAGCATCCAGGACACAGGCTTCACAGGTAAGTTTGGCACGCGTATATGGATCTGTTGCCACCGTGGGCGAGTCAACACCATAAGGAACAGGAGACGTGTTACCGTATACTATGGAAGTGGATGCATAAATTATCTTCTGAAAACCCCTGGCAGCCAACACCTTCAATGTCTGTACCGTTTCCGTCTCATAGCTTGCGCCAGCCGATAAGGCGGCCGCCCGATCATTATTTTCAGCAAGGTGAACAAGCACGTCACCAGCAGGGGTCTCCGCATAGCTGCCGACACGAACGGTGGAAGTCCCAGACCGCGCAACGCCCAGCACTTCGCCATCGCCGGCCTTCAGCGTATTAACAAGGAACCCACCGATGAACCCGGATGCCCCCGTGACAACGATACGAATTCCGGAATCTCTATTCTTCAACGATGCTCCCCGTGATCCAAAGGATAACGGGCACCTCCCGCGGAAGAGGTTCGCGCCGTCAGGACAACATTCAGTATATGGATGCCATCATCGATCGAGCACATCGGTGGCAGGGAAGGATCCGTCAGACGGGCCAGAAAGTGTTTCATGTGTGCGAGAAAAATGTCGTTACGCTCAAATCCTTCCGGTACTCGGTGAACGACTTTACTTTCATTAGCAGCCTGTCGGGTCAGCACACCTGAAATATAGTCCCAATGATATACGGCTTTCTCAAATACCAGGTCAAACGAGCGTCGCAGTACAGGTGACAGCATATCCAGTTGAATCTGGCCCACTGCTCCTCCGGAGGACTCAACGGTTAAATTAGCCAGATCCTCGGCAGAAATCTCAAGGTTGCTGACTTTCTGCAGGTCGGCATAGACACTCTCGATTCTTCCACACAACCATGCAGCAAGATCAATCTCGTGCACCAGGTCGAACAGTGCGCCACCACCACGCGATGCATCCGCACTATAACAGTCCCGATAGTCGCTACCTGGGCGCCAGCCATCCAGTCGCTGCCCCACAACAAAGCGAAAGGTAAGCAGCCTGCCGTCTCTACCTTCATCCACCATGGCCCGCATAAACCGCAAATTCGGATGAGCGCGCAGGAAACAACCGATCTCAACTACTGCCTGCCTGTCATCAATCAGGCGCCGCAGTTCGGCAACATGATCCCATGAATGAGAAAGGGGCTTCTCGATAAAAATAGCCTTCCCTGCATCAGCCGCTGCAAGTGCAACTGGCATATGCCTATCCGTTGCCGTAGCAACAAGGACGGCATCGGCTCGGGCAATCCCCTGGGCGAGATCGGGAACGGACTCAGCGCCCCATTCCTTTGCCGCACCCTCCAATAATTCACTCCGCTCTCGCCACAACAGCACGCGAGCACCAAGATGGCGCAGGTTCTGAACGTGACGGCGCCCGATCGAACCGGCACCGCAAACCAAAACGACAGGAGACTGTGCAATATTTTTAGAGTCCCTGGATGAAGAAATCACCAAGCCGTAAATCCCCCATCAACCACGAACTGTTGTCCGGTACAGTAAACGGAAGCATCACTGAGCAGGTATATCAGCATACCGGTCATATCTTCCCGGTCGGCCATTCGACCGATAGGCGTACGATTGCTGTAAGCCGCATTGAATACGTCATCATGGCCGTTGTAGACTCCCCCCGGAACCAGGCAGTTTACCCGAATCCCCTCTTTTGCCCACCACGTAGCGACCCAGCGCGTCAAGCCGATCACCCCCGCCTTGCTCGCCGAGTAGCCGGGAAAGGATTTGAACGGCTGACCCTCATAGATTCGATGGTCAGGCCCTACGAGACCATAAATACTTGACACGGTAACGATAGCACCACCACGTCCCTGTTCCAGCATGCGCCTTCCCGCCTCACGCGCCACCAGAAAGGTCCCGGTCAGATTGACATCGATCGTCTGCTGCCATGCCTTCAGCGGATAAGTCTCGAATGGAGAGAAGGCATCTCCGGCCTCTTTCAAGCCCTCACTGGTTGCCGCTGCATTGCTAACGACCCCGTCCAGCCCACCCAAAGCATCAAAAGCACACTGAACCCCGTCACACACCGAAGACTCAACCGCCACATCGATGGCTATACCCGTACAACCCAACTCCTCGGCCAGATCCAACACGCCGGACTGCTCGCGGTCAGCTATTGCAAGCTGGGCACCATCCTTAACAAGGGCGTCGGCATAAGCACGCCCAAGCACACCCGTCGCCCCAACAAGGAGGATGCGCTTCCCGGCGATCGAAATGAATTTACTCATGGACCACTCCGTGTTTCCGGCACATCAAGAACTCCACCAGGCCAAAATCAAATTCACAATCGACGTCCAGGCTTTTATCCTGGCCAATGTCGTACCCTTCGGCATAGCCATCGAGCAGATGATCACCATTGCGGATGTAACCGGGATCAAGAACATAGATGCTCGCCACATGCTCATAAACCTGCGGCGCATTCTGGCGACACAACACCTTCCCCGGCAAACTTTTGCTTATTTTCATAGCGCCTCTCGCGTCAGCCTCGACCAGGTTAAAATAGGGATTTTTACGCGCCTCACATACCGAGAACACAGCATCGACGCCCTGCTCCCGCGAATTGATAAACTGCGTGATGGCAGCGGATATATCCTCCGGATCGCGCAGTGGACTCGTGCAATCGAGATCCACATAGGCGTCATACATCTCATGATAATGCGCCTCACACGCTGCAAGCGAATGCTTCCAGACCTGAAACTTCCCGGTTTCGGACTGCGCCAGTTCCTCCGGTCTCATAAATGGAACATCCGCACCATATTCCCTCGCGACAGCGGCAATCTCGGGGGAGTCCGTACTCACCACGACACGGCTGATCTCTGGCGTTGCCAACGCTTGTTCAATGGACCAGGCGATGAGAGGTTTACCCAGCAGCGGGCGAATGTTTTTGCCCGGCAACCCCTTGCTACCGCCGCGGGCGCCAATCACACATAGAATATTCATTTGAATCTCGGTCTCCTTTCTGCGTTTGCGACGATCACTCAGAAAACCCCAAAATATCTTCAGGGCACACATGGGTATCCGCAGGCAAATCGCGGAGTACCTTTTTGCCCAACACGTCATTAAAACGTTCTGCGGGTATTGGGCCAGTCCCAGGCCGTTTAACCCATATATTCTCTTCCGTGAACGCCTCTCCTGCTTCGATGGGGGTAATCGTAACAACCGTCGAAAAAGCAAAATCAATGGTAGCCTTCTCTTCCTTCAGCGGCCCTTTCGAACCGCCGCGTTCCATCTGCAGAATCCGGCTTCCGGCAATCAGTTCACGACATACCTGCGTATCCATTGAACAGACAATATCAGGACCTTCCCGATTCATACTATCGGTAAAGTGCCGTTCCAGGATACATGCGCCCAGTGCTACCGCCCCGAAACAGGCCAGGTTATCGGTTGTATGATCGGAAAGGCCTATCACGGCACGAGGGAAAGCCTCTGCAAGCTCCACCATGGCTCCCAATCGGACAAGATGGGGGGGGGTCGGATACAAATTGGTCGTGTGCAACAAGGCATAGGAAACCTGATGCTTTTCAAAGATATCCACGGCCTTCGCCACGCTCTCGATTGTGTTCATCCCGGTGCTGAGGATGATCGGTTTGCCAAAACGGGCAATGTGCTCAATCAAAGGATAGTTGTTGCATTCCCCCGATCCGATTTTATACGCCGGGATATCCATCCGCCGCAAACGATCCGCCGCCGCACGCGAGAAAGGTGTACTGATAAAGATCATTCCCTTTTTTTCAACATACTCCTTTAGCTTCAACTCGTCTTCCTCTGACAAGGCGCAACGTGACATAATTTCATAGATAGACTCGTCTGCATTACCGGGAATCACCTTCTTCGCCACACTACTCATCTCATCTTCCACGACATGAGTCTGATGTTTGACCACCTCGACCCCTGCCTCCCTGGCGGCATCAACCATCTCAAAAGCTGTCTGCAGCGAACCCTCATGATTGATTCCGATCTCGGCAATCACCAGAGGTTCATATGCTGGGCCAACCAGGCGGTTGCCGATTCTTAATTCATCCATGATCAGATACCCGCATTGAAACTGGAAATGCCAGCCGGATCAGCAGCCCGAGCAACCGTTCCACCCGCCACGGAATACAGCACCATGCTGGCAGGATATGAGTCCATAACTTCATCGAAACCGGAAATAAGGGTTTTGCTCATCCTAACTATCACTTCATTTTTCACAAGAGTCTCTCTTTTCCTGGGGATATCATCGTTGTACCAGACAAAAATCAATTAAGCCAATCCTGATGCCGACGCAGAAAGTCCGCCCCAAAACGTGAACGAATTTCACCATGCAGAGTGCTTTTGGGAAGAAGCCCCCAGAAACGACGCTGCAACTCCTCATCCTCTTCCGTGGTCTCCCATGTGCCTTTAAGCCGCTCCTCCATCTCAAGAACTACGGCTGCAATCTCCTCGGGTGTACTCTCAAGTAGATCGATACCCATCCGTTCATAACCGGCCGCTTTTATGGTGGTAAAAACAGGTGAGAAAAGTTCATGGAATGTCATAAAACGGTTCTCATTACGCAACCAGTGTTTCTTGGTAGTAGAAAGAAATTTCTGGCTAAATGTATATACATGCTCCAATGGAACCATATCCACATATACAATCGGCCGACGGAAAATATACGGCACGGCATCAAAGCCCGTGGTGGTAGAAATACAAAAAGTGCACTTCGCCCCCAGGTAAATATCCATGAAATCGCTGCGCAACCCCTTCGCTGCGTAGTCGATAATCATAGGATGATCCACGGCCATCACCTCCCGAACCATAGCCCCCATGCGGACCACGTAATAACCACGCTCCGTTAGCTTCTGAGCAGCAAGAATGTAGTTCTGGATATTGCAATCCCGGTGGTCATGGTAATCCCACGACTTCCAGGGTACCGTCTCTTTCAGATAGCTACTATCACGCACGATCAGGCAGACAAACGGAGCTCCCTCCGGGATACCAATAGCACGCAGACCAGCCTCCCCACGTTTCACCTCCTCGGGCAAAAAACTCAAGTGTGGCGGAAATCGATCAAGCAGATTATGCACATCACGGTCGTGCATGGTGTTCATACCAATCCGATGGGCTTCTCCACACGGGATAGAATCATTCACCCAATCCACTGTGGCCAACAGCCACCTCGGCCCCACATGCAGCACACGATTCCACATGCGTGCAAGCTGCTGATTGCAGATCGGCCAGTTGTGATACCACAGATCCACATACCGCCCTTCAGGAACATTAATACCAGCATCACGCTCGCACAGGTACAACTCCGTGTTGGCAGCAAAATGTCCAATACGTTCGCTAGTAAGGATATTGATTCTGATTAGAAACCAGGGCCTGATCGCACGCATCACCAGCACCAGGAGCAATCCCAACGGAGAAAGCAGAAGAGTCAGAAACTTACGTAAAAATTTTTTCTGTACATAGAGAATCGCGGCCCAATTCCTTGTCCTTATATGGTGGACCAAAGCGGGCCAGATGATTTGTACAAGCCGAACGTATCTATCCAGAAACAACTGTGATGGCGGTGGTTTTGCACTCATGCCAACCATTCCTTATGCCGACTAAGAAAATCCGATCCCATACGCGAGCGAACCTCTCCATGTAGCTCATTATCTGGAAATATCTCCCAGAAACGGCGTTGTAACGCCTCATCCTCTTCCATAGTCTCCCATGTGCCTTTCAACCGCTCCACCATCTCAAGCACCACAGCTGCGATCTCCTCAGGCACACTCTCAAGCAGATCAATCCCCATATCGTCAAAGTTACTGGAAACAGTAAAGTATCCCGCACCCGAGCTGAATATCTCTCGGAATGTCATGAAACGTTCCTCATCTCGCAACCAATATTTCTTGGCCGTGGAGATAAACTTTTCGTTATCGGTACGAATAGGACCGAGTGGCGCAACATCCACATACAAAAGCGGTCGGCGGAAAATATACGGCACGGCATCATATCCCGTGCTGTTGGAGATGCAGAACGTGCACTTCGCCCCAAGGTAAATATCCATGAAGTCACTGCGTAGGCCTTTCGCCGCATAATCAATGATCATGGGATGATCCACTGCCATCGACTCCCGCACCACCACTCCCATGCGAGCCACGTAATAACCACGCTCCACCAGCTTCTGAGCAGCAAGAATGTAGTTCTGGATATCACAATCCCGGTAGTCATGGTGATTCCATGATCGCCAAGGAATATTCTCTTTCAAGTAGCTACTGTCACGTACGATCAGGCAGACAAACGGAGAACCCTCCGGGATACCAAGCGCACGTAGGCCAGCCTCGCCTCGGTCCTCCTCCTCGGGCAGGAAGCTCAGGTGTGCTGGGAATCGATCAAGGAGATTATAAACGTCAATATCACTCTGAGTATTATTCCCAATTCTGTGGGCTTCTCCACCCGGGATAGAAGTATTCACCCAATCCATTGTTGCCAACAACCATCTCGGCGCCACATGCAGTACACGACTCCACATGCGTGCTAGCTGCTGATTACAGACCGGCCAGTTGTGATACCACAAATCCACATACCGCCCTTCAGGCAAATTAATGCCAGCGTCGCGTTCGCACAGATACAACTCTGTGTTGGCAGCAAAATGGCCGATACGTTCGCTAGTAAGGATATTGATTCTGATCAGAAACCAGGGCCTGATCGCACGCATCACCAGCACCAGGAGCAAACCCAACGGAGAAAGCAGAAGAGTCAGAAACTTACGTATAAATTTTTTCTGTACATAGAGAATCGCCGCCCAATTTCCTGACTTCAGATGTCCGACAAATGTTGGCCAACTAAGCTGAAGAAGAAAGATTTTCCTTTCCAGAAATAGTTTCAGGGATGGTTTGCTAACGTTCATTCCAGCCAGCCCTCATGCTGATTTAGAATATATGATCCGATGCTCAAGCAATTTTTCTCATACGCTTCAGTTTCGATAAACATCGATACCTCCCTAATAAGCAAAGTGGGCGTATGCGCAAATTGAAGGAGATATCGATAATCACAAACAAACAAATTGCCCCTTATATTTCCGGCTAAAGCGTTCTTTGATTTGCAAACCTGTGTCCCCATAGGGGATGACTACCACACCCACATCATGCAGCGCGGAAGGATGCAGAACATCTTTGCCATGAAACTTCAATCCTACCCGTTTCGGATTTTCATCCGTAAAAAAACTCACGTTCGATGGCACAAGGCTATCCACAAATGCCGCCGCGCTGGTAGTCCCCAATACCCCAAAGATGGGATACTTCTCTGCCAGCATCCTGATCTTCATTGCCTTTTCGTTTATCGTTTTTATACACCACGAAATAGTATCATCCCTCTCAATGGAACGGGAGGATGCCTCAGGATCGTTTCGGGCAAACCCCAGAAACTCTTTGGGAAAGTAGTTACATTCCAGGGTTTCGAAATTGAACCCATAAAAGGAAAGAAGGTTCCTCATAATGGTCGGCGTATAGTGATAAAATTGATCTCCTAATAACAAGGCATAAGGGTTCTCAGATATATCAACAGCATGAATAAAAACGACCCCGTCCGGCAGCAGTAAACGCCTAATCTGATTCATAAGATGAACCATATCTTTAATATACATAATCGATGCTGACAAAATGATGATATTGAATTGCTGGCGTATGTCTGACAAATCTCCAGACCAGAAGTGCACATCTCCGCTTGTAGGGAAACAGGATCGAAACTCCTCGTTTATATCAAACCCGTGCAAATCTACCGACTCATAACAACGCCCTAGATCTCGAAGAAGCTCTCCTTTGAAACAACCAATGTCAAGGATTGCCGTTTTAGAACATGGCACCATCCTTTTGATAATTTTAGCCTGCAGGGAAGAACGCGATTCAAGCGAATCGGTAGCAGCGTTATATACCACATGATCTATTAACTGAGACTTTAGATAATTCTTGTTATGGAATAGTGTTTCATTTCTTGTGATTTCTTCATCGGTCAGACAGTTAGAGATCATCTGACACGAGGAACATTGAAAAAGATGGCCGCCCCGTTTCACGATCTCGAAATCCACATGTCTGAAAAAAGCATATGGAATTTCTAAAACCTCATTGGCAGGGTTCCCACAAAGTCCACAGGTCATTGCAGGCAATCCCACACTCACGCCAACCATTCCTTATGCCAGCGCAGAAAATCCGCTCCCATGCGCGAACGGATTTCGCCATGATATTCGGTCTTCGGGAACAATTCCCAGAACCGCCTTTGCAGCCTTTCATCCTCCTCGGTCGATTTCCAGCTTCCCCTCATCCGCTCCTCCATCTCAAGCACCACGGCCGCAATCTCCTCAGGTGCGCTCTCAAGCAAGTCAATGCCCATAGCCTCATAGTCACTGGTATGAATAAAGTAACCTGCACCGGATTCAAAGATCTCTTGAAAGGTCATGAAGCGTCCCTCATCACGTATCCAGTACTTCTTGACAGTGGATATATAGTTTGGACTGCTTGTGCGAATAATTCCTAATGGAGAGCAGTCCACATATACCATCGGCCGGCGAAAGATGTATGGCACACAATCAAACCCCAAAGTGGTAGAAATACAGAACGCACATTTTGCGCCCAAGTAGATATCCATGAAATCGTTGCGCATACCATTTGTGGCATAGTCGATGATCATAGGGTGGTCCACTGCCATCGCCTCTTTAACCATTGCACCCATGCGAACCACATAATAGCCTCGCTCCGCCAGTTTCTGAGCAGCCATAATATAGTTCTGGATATCGCAATCCCGATAATCGTGCCGGGACCAATCCAGTTGCGGACTCTGGTCACTGAGGTAAGCACTATCCCTGACAACCAAGCATACAAAGGGGGCGCCGGCCGAAATACCGAGGGCTCTCAATCCCGCCTCTCCCTGTCTTTCCTCCACGGGCAGAAAGCGCAGATGCGGTGGGGATCGATCAAGCAGATTATGCACATCGCGTTCTATTTTTGTATTTAAGCCGACTCGATGAATTTCTCCTCCCGGAATCATGGCATTGATACGGTCAACCAGCCCAAACAGGGTTGCCGGACCAATATGCAACACACGATTCCACATCCGTGCAAGCTGTTGGTTGCATGGCGTACAAGGGTAATACCATATATCAAGGTAACGTGTTTCCGGCTTATTAATGCCTGCGTCAAGTTCACATAGATACAGCTCCGTATTACCTGCAAAATGACCAATCCGCCAACTGATCAGTCTCTGGAAACGTATCAGGAAAGCAGGCCGAATGAGGCGAATCGTTAACACCACAAGAAGAGCGGGCACAAAAACAATTAGCAAAACAGGGAGTCTGGCAAGGATTTGGAGAAAAAGCTTCAGCTTTCGTTTCCGCACCAGCCAGCCACCTTCCCGGAGCTGCTTCACTTGCCGCATGATGAACGTTGAAATACTATGGAAAACCAAATCTACCCTGCAAATCTATAACCTACCACTGCTAGGTTATCCTTTATAGGCAACTTTTATAGGCAACTTTCAAACTGTCTAAACATCCTGTTCATTTTATTATTTTGTATGAACCTTCCAAGCCCAGAGAGTGAAGTCCCATATATTGCCAATGCCTTTTTTATATCAGAAGACTGCTTCTCATCGTGAGAAAATTTATATTTTACTTTGATAACCTCTAAATCACGTGGATCAACTCTAAAGTTTGCTTGTGAAATATGCTCGAAAGAAAAATTAAATTGTTCAATCAACGTTTTCTCAGTACTCATAACATTATCCTTCCTGCATAAAATATATTTTTGCAAATCTGCCAAGTAAAGTAACAAGGCATCGTCAAAATGAATCGTTGACTCAAGAAACTTTTGAAATATCTCAAAAATAAATTTCGTCGTTTCTTTAAAATTCAAATAACATCGCGCTTTATGATCCAATAGTTCATTATTACCCAATTCACCGCTAACATGTTTTTCTAGTATCCCTTCACCCAGAATATACGCTTCGATATCTTTCTTTTCAGCAAAAAGACCTTTGCATGTCTCTTCCTCGTAGCTGTTAATAATGCCCGTCATCCAATTTGAGAATTCCTTCCTTCTTTCCCTAATAAATAATAGAAAATCAAATACCTTTAGTTCATAAAATTTAATTAGTTCAAAAAGTTCTATATACCAATCATTGTTGACAAACACTTCGACGATAAAATCCATCACCCGACATTCCACATATTCATCGAAAGTCATTGTATTATTTGCTACAACGATCTCTTCTATTTCGGCAACTCTGAGTTCTGTATCAAAGATCCGGTAAACCCCTGCGCAATTCGGCATAACCCGCCACATGGTTTGCAGTCCATACATCTCTCTGCTGGCGGCGCTATTCATGGGCGCACCGATAAGAAGCATCAACTGATACATCCTTATATTGGTCATTCCAAGGTCAACGCCCTCCCTGAGAGTAATGAAGTGTTTTTCCATCGAATCGCCAGGAAGCCCTAATATCACCTCGGTAAAGTCTACAGAGTCACGCAACCCGATATCTTCAGCTGCCTCTAGCAATTTTGATGTCTGGATGTTTTTCCTTTTAATTTTCTTCAAAACATCGGTGTCTGTCGATTGAAAACTGAGGCCAATATGCATGCTGCCATCCAGAGCCTTTACCACCTGCATGATTTTCTCTGGTCGGCTTTTCCCTAGCGCAGTTATTACCTTCAACGGCCAGCCAGCATTATTTTTATGTTGGTTAATAATTTCTGCTGTTTCAATATCCTCGTTGTACATGCCGAAATTTAAATCCGCAATAATCAGCGTGTTACTATGCCTAATGTGCTTTGATATGTAGCTTATAGAATTTTGAATATTCTTGCATGATTTTCTATATATCTTTGATTTTTCCTTAATAGCATCTGTGCAAAAAGTGCATGAAAAGGGGCATCCTCTTGTGGTCTCATATAGCGGTATAAGCGGCAGATCAAAAAACTTATCCATCAAGCCAGTGGTGTAAGGGCAAGGAAATTGATCCAATTCGACTGTTCTCGTCCACTTGCCTGAAATAACTTTATTTCTGTCATTCGTCAAGAATGAACAATTATCCATCCTGATTTCAGCTGTTTTTATGCTAGCTGTATCGAAATCATGGTTGATGATTTTTTGGAGTAAATTAGCCAAAACCATTTCTCCTTCACCAAAAATATAAAAGTCGATACAGTTATGTTCTTTCAGGAACATCTGCCGCTCGTTTTCCTCGTAGGGGAAATTTGGCCCTCCAATAATAACAATTAATTGTGGGTTGATTCGCTTAACCAGTTTGGCGAAAGCCACCGTTATCCTTGTGTTCCATGCGTAATTAGACAGACAGAGAATGTCAGGGCATTTCTCAAGAACAGCGCTTTCTAAATCCTTTGGCAGCTTAAATAGGCTAACATCAAAGATATCTTTAAATTCTCTTTTTATATAAGAAGCAACAAGCGCCGCGCCTAACGGCATGGTTTTTGCGTGTATGCCCTGCGCAGTATGCGTCAAATCAGCGAAATAAATAATCTTCATTATAAACCTCTGCGTCGACAGAACCTCTCCCCTGGTCGTCAGATTCTATTAACAACGCGGTTAATTCCTACAGATCAAACGGAAAAACTGGACCGGGCCTTCGACCTGTCAGCTGACCCCTTTACTCACCATGTTGGCTAGCATATGCTCCAGCCAAATTTTCCTACCATCTCATCGGTGATCATGACAGACGTTTTTTTAATTTGATCGGCAGTAAAAGCCTGCCTCCACTCCTCCAACTCACCCTTTCTATCATGTGAATGAGCCCCCGCCGAGTTATGGTTCCGATGTGGCTTCGCATGCTTTATTCCATAAAACTCACATATCTCCTCGAAAAAGGAATCTGGGGCATTCTTCATCTTTTTAAATTCAGTGAATAAAACGCCGATCCCCCATTTGGAAACACCCTCTTTCTCATAAGAAAGCCATCTGCCAATAAAATCGATAAGATGAGGGTAAAAACGTTCTATCATGATATCCGCTTTTCCCTCGAACGATTTATCAAAGTAATCAGGTGGAAGCTCAATATCCTGCTCCCAATATACAATACCTCTTTCATGCAGTTTATCCACATAATGAACCCATGAAAGCAATGCCTGCCTGGGATCCCTGAAGTGAACGACAAACTTATCGATTCCCTCTTTTTTCAAGAGCGATAGGTTCTTTGTTGTCGGCATATAGTGAGATTGATCAATAGCACAACCTAGTGCAAATTTCTTCAACTTGGGAGCATGAATAGGCGCAAAGGGAAAACCATGGTCACCTGTTATAACTGGACGAAGACCACACCGACCCATCAAGGTATTCACAATGTACATGCTACCGCTTTTAGGTAATGTAATTAGTAATATGGATGGAAGTTTCCTCTTCCGACAATCCCGTTTCCGTATATAGCTATCCAGATTATCCAAAATAATCTGGAATATAATTACAAGACTAAGGAAAACACCATTACTGCGACTTTTCTCTTTCCTGTACGCAAGGAGTTTTTTTATTCTTCCAAGCATTAATATGGATTGATCCCTTGGCCTGAGTAAAAACAAATCGTATTCAATGAGACCGAAGATCTTGATCCGTCATCGAACCACTGAATTAGTATCAAATTATTCAACATAAGCTCTCTTCGAGCCAATTAATACGCGTTCATCTATCGGTCTGGCTGAAAATTTCATGAATCGTTTGATTATACCTTCGAACTGCCTGTTCATCATCTAAATCAGGCGCCCATTCAGGTTCAATAAAATCCTCTTTGCGCAAAAATGGACCGGGTTTGGATTCGTGATATACCACCCATTCAGAGATGGGAAATACAACGTGGTATTCATTAGCTTCAATTCGGTAAATAAAATTATTATTCACTCCCAATCTGCATTTCTTCGTAATATTACCCTCATCATCAAAGTGTAATGCTCCCAATTCACCTTCTATAAGATGATAACATTCCGGTTTTGTCGGGTGTTTATGTGGAGGATGGAAATTACCACTGTGCTGTACAAGTATCATATTATGAAAAATACTTTCACTATCTTTATGCAAGCAAATTCTAATATCCATTTGTTCCCGTCTTGCTATCTGCTTCAGGCCATCAATAGTCTTGCCATTTATAGCAACAGGCTTTCTTAAACTAAAATATGCCGTTGTGACTCCACTTTTATCCAGCCTTACATCCCTCGCTTCATTTATATCAAGCGCATCAACAATCATAGTATCCCCTCTTTAAAATATGATCTCACAATCTTTTCACATGCCATTTTCGGGGTCATCCAAACCATATTGATCGTCTTCATTAGTTTGCTGACATCCATGGAAACATCCACCGGCCATTCTTCCCCTAAGTCAAAACTGTTAAACTCGCAGGGTATAATATGTATTTCTGATTCTAAATACTTACTACGTTCCTTTAGAAGGAGCTCAAGTAACTCCAGTCTGGTATAGGCTTCTGCGCCCCCTAAATGATATATGCCTGTATTTTTACTTTTACTGAATTGATATAGCACGTCAACCACATCACCCACATAAATTGGCGAAAACCTTTGATCACTCGCACAACGTATCTCTTGATGATGCTCTAGATATTCCATCCAGTTTGTAAAAATTGTTTTATCATTTTCATTCAAGCCAAATACTTTTGCCAAACGAAAAATGATGTACTCTTTAAACTTGGATTGAATAAACTCTTCTATGAGAAATTTTTGCTTACCATAAAGAACGATGGGGCTTGCCACGTCATCTTCATCATAACTCCCTTTCGCGCCATCGAACACAAACTCAGATGATATAAATATTGGCCTTACTTCCCATTCTTTCAGACGCCTGAGTATCCGTATAATGCTATCCACATTCAATTGATGGGAATATTCAGGGTTTTGATGACATGAAACGGGCTTTGTGTCGCCCAAAAAAAGGATGGCACTATGTATTTTCTCCGGGTTATGGATAACTTCGCCCAGGTCCGCAGCAAGTGCATTGAAATGGATTCCACCCTTTAGTTTGCTACTATTATATGTAGCAATGATTTCCTCTCCGGAATATTTGCGAATGAAATGCCTCCCAACAGAGCTGGAAGCCCCTATCGCTAGAACTTTATCCCTCATCAATCAACTTCGAAATTGATGGCTACTCTCTCGTAGCGGAGACATACAGCAACTCCCGCCCAAAGACAGGCTTTAGTTTTTCCATTCGTGATACTTGCTCAACAGTCCCTTTGCCCTTCTGAAACAGCGTCAGGAATTCTTCAATGCCCTCAGCCCAGGATGATGACACTTCCGCCAGATTGCGCTGAATTTCTTTTACGACACCCGTTATCTCGTTGTAATAGCTCTGGTCCCTCTTCTCTTCCATATCGACAATCAACGATAGAAGTCTGAAACATTGCTCTTCCAGGGCGATATTTTTAGCCGGGTCCCGTTGGGGGTAGAGGCTGTTGTAATCGTAGAAGTTGTGGCTGTTCGTGTAATACGATTCCATATACCGCTCATTGAAACGCCTGTTTTCGCCATACAGCGACTTATACCATCGCCAATCGGTGTCGAACCTCGGGTAGCTGTTATAAATACTGAACTCGTCGCCCAGCCCCTCCATGAACATCTCGGGAGTCGGACAAATGGTCATAAAACCTGGATTGATCATGCAATCCTGAACCCAATCCTCGTATGGTCGCGTCATATCCTGCATCGTTGCCAGATGTGAACCGAATGCCTGCACCAGAATTTCAGTTTTATCTTCCATTGAGGCACTTTCCCAGGTCAACATATCCGACAGAAGGCGGCGGAAAGCGTTGGCAGCAGCACCGATGGGCGAAGCCAGCGTAATAATCAGGATACCATCCGGTTTCAGGAATGTACCCAGTTTAGCCATCATTTGTCTTTCATGCTGGGAAACACCCAGCCAACACTCCGAGATCACAACATCGTATTTTCGTTCTGGTGTAAAATCTTCCAGACGCTGCTTGATGAGATGAGGGAATGTGTGATCAATGGAGAATTCATCATACAATTGTCTAATTCCGGCTTGCCCCGTCGGGTTTGGCTCAAGCAGGTCATAGGACTTTGGAAAACAACTGGCGACATAAAGGCTGTTATGCCCGGATCCTGGTCCCACCTCAAGAACATCCTTGCTTCTGAAAAACAGCCTGGGTAGCCCGAGATAACGATAAAGGGAACCACGACGATCGAAATGCCTGGACAGATCGGCAATATCCTGGCGCACAGGCGATATATTGTACTCCATATAGAATTGTAAGTGATCCACTTTAGTTTGAATTTGATCTATTTTGCTTGTCGGTAATTTATCCATTGATCCTCAATTTTTCATCCAAAGACTGAACTTCAGTTTAACCCATAACATATAGTTGTAGTTGTTGAGGCTCTCATAACCTAACCTGGATAAACCACAAGATAAGTACCTTTACGAAATAATTTTCTACAAGATGCGCAGAAAATTATTTCTAAGGTACTAAAATCAAACACTGTAAAAAGCACGTATACAGCCAGCCACATATTCAACCTCACTGTCACCCATGCCCTCATGGTTTGGAATGCTCAAAATCTCTTTGACCATGCGCTCTGCTACAGGTAAACGGCAGTCTGAGAAACGATTGCGATAAGCCGTATGGTAAGGCATAAGAATCGGATGTTGCACCTTTGTCTCAATCCCTTTCGAGTCCAGATATGTCTTGAGTTCATCTCGCTGCTCTGTACGGATTGTGTATGTGTAATAAACATGGAAAGAGTCTTCTTCCTCCTCTGGGCATACAACCAAATCTTTCAACACTTCCGAATAGTATCGTGCTATTTCCCGCCTGCGGGATATTTTCTCTTCCAGATATTGCATACTCACCAGCAACATCGCCGCCTGAATCGTATCCAGACGCCCGTTGATGCTTGGGAAATGACAATCTTCCTTATTGACCGTACCGGCATATCTCAATGACATCAGTTTGTGATAAATCTCTTCACTACTGGTAACGACGGCACCAGCCTCACCATAGGCATTGAATACCTTCATCGGATTCATGCTGAATGAACTGACTCTTCCGAATGATCCCGCCATAACTCCGTTAATATGCGCACTGAAGGCCTGTGCGGCATCTTCGACAATGTCTATGTCGTTATCGGATGCAACCTGCGTAATCTTCTGCATATCACACATTCTACCGGTAAAGTGCACCGGCAGGATTACCTTAGTCCTTGCCGTGACTGCATCTGCGATCAACTCCGCATTGATATTCAGATCCTCACCTACATCGACAAACACGGGAGTCGCACCACATAGCTCAATCGCATTCACCGTTGCAATCCATGACATGGGAGTGGTTATCACCTCATCCCCAGGACCGATATCCAGACTGCGCAAGGCCAGATACAATGCGTCGCTGCCGGAACCCATACCAACCGCATATTTTGTCTGGCAACTGCTGGCAATCTTCTCTTCAAACTGCCCAACCTCCGGACCGAGAACGATCCGGCCATGCGACAAAACCTGATCCACGGCCCGCAATAGTTGCTCTTTTTTCTCCGGGGATTTCACGGTAAGATCCAAAAATGGTACTTTTTTCATGCGAGTGCCCTGCATTTGTGTGGTGGCATCATATTCCTTTGCGATTTCCATAACCCCTCCTATTCGAAATGGATAAATTCGTAAACACCCGTGTAGCCAAACTGGAGAAACCTCCATGTAGATGGGGTACACCTCCTTGGCCTTCTCCCAGTCGTCGCCCACTTCAAGCAGCTGGGCAATACGGCCTGGAAGGTAAACCAGTTTCTAACCGTAGTTCTTATAGAAATCACTCATAACAATCCCCAGGGTTATGAAAATCCAGACAAGACGCCGTCAGACTACCGCCTGGGCCATGTTGCGAAAACTCGCGCTACGATCAAGCAACTGTTCGTATGTACCTTGCGCCACTACCCGACCACGATCCAGTTCAATAATGGTATCGCAGCGGCGCACAGTGGTAAGACGATGGGCAATCAGCAAAACAGTGAGTTCCCGGTTAAAGTTTTCGATGGCATCTACCACGGCTTGCTCGGTAGCATTATCAAGCGCGCTGGTCGCCTCGTCGAACACTAACACGTTGGCCTGCTTGTAGAGTGCACGGGCAATGCCGATGCGCTGGCGCTGACCGCCGCTGAGTCGGACACCGCGTTCGCCGATGGACGACTGATACCCCTCCGGCTGGTCTTCGATAAATTCGGCAATCTGCGCCTGACTGGCCGCCAACCGCACCCGGTCCATATCGATAGCCTCGCGCAGTACACCGAAGGCGATATTCTCGGCTAGAGTAGTATCGGCCAGATAGATACTTTGCGGCACATGGGCAATGGTTTTCTGCCAGGCCCGCCGGTGTTCCCCTTTGATCGGGAGATCATCCACCAGAATCTGCCCATGTACAGGCTCCAAAAGCCCCATCAGCAAATCCAGCATCGTACTCTTGCCGCTACCGGTACTGCCCACAAAACCGACACGGGCACCCTTGGGAATCACAAGATCAAGACCATCCAGCACCCATGGGCCATCTTCACTGTAACGGAAGCGCACTTTATCAAAACAGATGGACCGCTCGAAGGAAAACGGCACAGGTTCCGACTGATGCACTTCTACTGGCAAGGGTTGTTCGAGCAGTTCAAGCGCATCGGCCAACGAAGCCTGGCTACCGGTAATGTTGGCCCACCCTCCATAGAGTTGCTGAATGGCAGGTAACATACGTTGAGCACCGAGCGCCAGCGCGCCCAGCACTGGCATGGCCGAGGCCACTCCCCCATCCTGGCGGCTCAGGCTATAGGCTAATGCAGCAATCAACACCATCCCCAAGGCCTCCATGATGTAGCGTGGACACGCAGTTATAAACTGATTACTACCTTGTGCCCGCATCGCCGGCAGTTGTGATTCGCGGTAGATACTGCAATAAAGTGCCTGTGTTCCATCCAGCAGAATATCGCGAATTCCCCCCAACCCTTCCTGTAGAGCCTTGATCATTTGGATCGACTCCCGGGCAATACAATCGCTGTTGCGCTCCAACCGCCAGCGCGACAGTTTAACGATTACCCCATAGCTAACACCAAAGCCAATCGCCGCCATTGTCGCCACTTTTGCATTGATGGCAAGCAATGCCAGCATAATAGAGACAATAAGCACCACCGAACTCACCAACGCCAACAGGGCCTGCAACACCGATTGGGCGACAGCAACCTTGTTGATGCCGCTCAGCACCGCGCTGCTATTGCGACCCACATGCACGCGGTAAGGTTGGTAGAGGGTACGGTGGTATACCTCGATGCTGAGGTCCGCACCACAGGCATTCGAAAATCGAATATTGGCCCACATCAGAAGTAGCCGAACCCCTCCTGCTGTCAGGGCAGCTGCAGCAAAAGCCACAGTCAAGGGCAATACCAGTTGATCGGCTGAATCAATATCCCATGACTGCACAAAACTCGCAATCATGGGGTACTTAAACACTTGTTCGGGTGCAGTAAGGATACCCAGGAAAGGCAGAACTGCCCCCAGACTCACCACCTCTGTGAACGCGCTGACCAACATCAAGCCGAGAAGCAATCCAAATTGCCGCTTACGGCGCTGGCTCAGGTGACGCCATAGACGGTACAATTTATCCGGGAGTCCTTTGCTAAGGATGGAATTCTTCAATTATTTCCTCTCCACAGATGATGGCCTGGCAAAATCAGCTTGCGGCTCAATTGAGATACTTTCACTAATCTATCCCGCAAGTTCCTGCCGTGGTTGCATGGCTTCCTTCTCTCGTGCCCTCACAATAAAATCCGCAAAGAAAGCCGCGAGCACCCCTAAAACCAGACCAGCAAGCGCGCCAGTCAACGTAACCCATTTAAATACTGGTTTATTGATGGCTCTATCAGGAATCGTAGCCATCTGCATAACCCGCATGGCGGAAACATGCGAAGAATCAAAATGAGTGAGTTTTATTTTGGCGGACTCAGACTGCATATGAGCAAGCTTAGACTGCAAACCGCGTATTTCGCTGACAAATGGGTCATCATTCTTACGCTCGCGTAACACACTGGCTTCCGCCCGCAGTACCTTTGCTCCCCTGATATAAAGCGGCATCTTTACCAGATCCAAGAGAACGCCCGGCGTTAAAATAACATCCTTTATTCCTGCGCGCTCTGCTATAAGTGCCATTTCCTCCAACTGGATGATTCGATCCTCACGCTTCCGTTTAGCATCCTTGCGCCTATCGGCAATTTTTATGCGCAAGGCATTCGATTTACTTTCTATTTCACTCTTGTGAACGTTCCGTTTGGAGATTTCAGCCAGTACCAACGCACGGACTGTCTCCTCGTTTGCCAATGTGACAAAACCATTCACCCATTCGGCTGCCAACCTGGCGTTCGCACCTTCGAAGCTGACACTCGCTTGATCCCCTTGCATATGCGCAGAGAGCATCTTGTTAAATCTTTCCTCGAACACCTGCTCTGCATCTGAATCTCTATCTGGCACAAACTTATCCAACAGCTTGTTTTCGTTGAAATAGCGAAGCCGCACAGACCGCGATTTCAGATTCTGAACAAAAGCACGAAAGACTTTCGCCCGTGGATATCCCTGAATCCCTTTAATATCACTTCCTGATGGCAGCGACAGGATTGCCCTGGCTTTATATACAGGCACAGAGCCATTAAGAAATGCATTGGCAACAATTGCAATGAATGTCACAAACGCAACCCCAATTACTATTGCTTTCCATCGTACCAGCATATTCCATAAATCTGACAAATCCATCACATTCTCGGAAGAAGTGATAAGAACATGCGGTGTAACTTGATCCGGCCTCTGCACTTTATCTTTATCCCTCATATCGGCCACCATTTTTTTAATTCAAACCATAGACGTGCTTACGAAGTCCCTGACATGGAGATCGCACGTATTCCGAGAAAATTTTGCTAAGCATGTAGTCTTGTATTCGGCCAGTAGCTGTCGTTAACACTTTAGGATTACATGGTATTTAACGACGAGGCTCCATCTGATTGGCAAGATTAGCAAAGTATGTACCTCTTTTGTTTGCCGACAGTCATAAACTGTGTAATTAATGAGCCACCTTTCTATCGAGTCCCTTCACGATACTATAAAATGTAAAGATATAAGCATTCGAAGGTAAAGAACCCACGCTACCGCCCCGGAGATTTACAACCCACATGACATTCTTAATTGACTGGCAACTGGTACCGCCGCAATATTCAGTCGCGTTTTACTGGTTTTGAAATATTTCTGGGGCTAACAATCTGTTCTTCTGCAGCAGGATTGACAGAATGCCCAATATCAGATCTTCACCTGTGCGGTCTGTAAGAACAAACTTGTCCATATTATTTTTAATACCTTGTCAAACTAAATAGTGTTCCGAATTCCTGTCCAGTCAAAACCGTTCGTCCTGAACCCGTCGATAAACTCAGGAGAGCCTTGTCGAAGAGTGAATCACAATAAAAATCTCCGGGGTAAGCTCTCTCGCTGAACGCTCGACTTTCACGCTTCGCTCGAAAGCGGGGTCTTGATCTGTAAGTTTTATCTATGCGCCCCAAGGGGCGAGGAATAAAACCCCAAGAGATTAAAATTTAGTCTTTCAGGCCTGAGTTATCCCCACGAATTTTTTAGATAACTCAATGAAATTAAAGAAATAGATGGCCTTTCATGGCGAGGTTTGATCAAATTGGTTCACCACAAACTAATTTGGAGCTCGCCATGAAAGCCGTTAAATTATTGCACAAAAATTTATCCAGCGCCTGTCCTAATATGCATAACATACGATTAAAAGCCTTAATTGCAGGCGTGACATCCGCCTCAACGGAGCATCAGGTCACGGTCACCGGCCTGGGGAGAAACTTAAAATCATATTCAAAAACACACACCAAGCATGATATAAAACGAATGGACAGACTGATTGGCAATCCGCATTTGCATACTGAACGAAAAGCCATTTATCAGTATTTATCCAGGCAGCTAATGGGGCAACAAAAACATCCTGTGCTGATAGCCGACTGGTCACCCCTGCCGGGCAATGAGATATTCCAGCTACTCCGAATATCTATTCCGATGGGCGGTCGCTCACTCACACTTTATGAGACCTGCTTTAAAGAAAAGAAGCTCAATAATACGCAGGTACACGATAGCTTTCTGGATGAACTAGACGACATTCTTCCTGAAGGATGCCAGCCCATTATTCTATCCGATGCTATTTTAAAACGCCCTGGTTTAAAACCATTGAAGCAAAGGGCGGGTATTGGGTGGGCCGGGTACGAGGTAATGTTCAGTTGTCGCTGGATGGAGAAACCTTTACAGGCTGTACCCAAATCATGGAACAGGCCACCCAAAAACCAACGGGATTGGGAACGGTGCTGTACAGTAAAAGCACCCGGTTTGCCTGTCAGGGCACCTTGTATCACGGAACTGAAAAAGGAAAACACAAGAAGAAAAAGCGTGGCGGTGTCTC